>Ga0114918_10002870_pt1 | contig 15304 bp, 3 predicted proteins | sample LantaG_FD_87015 | JGI IMG/M metagenome (GOLD analysis project Ga0114918, IMG submission 87015) | Deep subsurface microbial communities from Baltic Sea to uncover new lineages of life (NeLLi) - Landsort_02402 metaG | ecosystem: Environmental > Aquatic > Marine > Oceanic > Sediment | place: Baltic...
AACCCGCTTGAGAACGCCCCCGTCTTCGCCCGGATCCAGCGTTACGGCTCGGATGCCTGGCAGGATCTGGCCGTCACGCCGGCGGCGGATCACGGGGTGACGCTCGCCATTCCCGAGGTGCCCGGCGACGTCTACACGCTGCGAGTCGGCCTCGTGAACGCGACCCAGACCGGCCGCGAGGTTCATGTCGATCTGTGGATCGCGATCTCCCGGCCGGAGCCGCTCGGCATCGGCCTGTTCACCGCGCGCGGCCGCGAATGCTTCTTCCGGGGCGAATCGTTCTGGCTCGGCGTCGGAGCGATCGCCTCGCAGCCGTTGCCGGCGGGCGAAACGCTGGAGCTCGACTGGGTTGACGAAAAAGGCCGGCGGCTGCCAGCCCTGCGCGAAAAAATCCCCGCCATCGAGAAGCGGCGGTCGTTCCTCGTCCGGTTCGACGGGCAGCAGACGCTCTCCCTGGCGGCGGGAAGATATCGCCTCGAGGCCAGGATCGGCTCCCGCGCGGCGCACCCCCTCGACCTCGAAATCGTCGAGCCGGAGCCGGCGACGCATTTCACGAACCTGTTCAACGGCAAATACAACACGCTCGGGGCGGGGCGCACACCCTACAGCTACAAGAACGTCATCTCGACCGGAAACAACGCCGAGGAGCTTGCCGCCGAGATCACGGCCCGGGGCTGCAACGCCTTCATGGGAATGACGTACGACATGGCCCGCATCCACCGGCACGGGCAGGAACTCGAGCAACTGGTGAGGGAACGGCCGGAGCTGGGGCCGTGGGAGCACTACTACCAGCCCAGCGGCCGCGACCGGTTCCTCAATGCCGCCGTCCGCCGCAACCTGGACTTCTACGAGAACATGTTCACGCAGAACGACTCCAATCTGCCGCGCGAGCCGATGATCCTCGCCGCCTGCGAGCGGTACGTCGGCCTGGAGACGGCCTCGATGCGGTTCAGCCCCGCCTTCAAGGGCGTCTGCCTCTACGACGAGCTCTACGAGTCGGGCGATCACAACACGCCCGGGTTCATGCTCGATGCCTTCCGCAAGGCGGAGGAAATGCGGTATCGCGAGCGGTATCCCGGGATGACGAGCTCCGACGCCGTGAAGGCCTTGGATCGCTTCGCGAGCCGGCCGGCCGGCCAGCGGAAGTTCGAGGATCTGACGAAGTTTCGCACCTGGCCCGCGCACGTCGACGAAAAGTGGCAGCTCTTCTCACGGCGGATGAACGCCGCGGTCAAGGAGGTCGCGCCGGACTCGCGGACCTGGACACAACTGCGGGCCTTCGGGCCCGTCGGCGCCCAACTTGCCGGCGCCGGCTTGCCGAGCGATACCTTCGCTCCCCTCGATGTGGCCACGACCGTGTCGTACAAGGACGGCGGGCAGGGCGACCGGCCGACGTTCGCGCCGATGATGGCCGACGTTCTCAAGATCCGCGACGACATCCCGGTCTGGACGCAGATTTACGGGTACTCCAAAGGCATCTACGACCATCCGCTACGGCAGACGTTTTTCGCCCTGTCGCAGGGCATCCAGGGCATCAATTATTTTCAGCTCGACAGCGATCCGGCCGACCCGTCGACCGAAGACATGCGGGAGATCACCCGCACCATCGCGGGCCGGCTGGCGACGCCGTACGGCGACTTCCTGGCCGGCCTGGAGCGGGGCTACCGCCGCGTGGCGGTCTATTATTCGCGGGAGTCGGACCATCTCTCCCCCAAGAAGCAAAACAAGGTCACCATCACGGCGGAGGGCATCTGGGTCGCCTGCATGCGGGCCGGGTTTCCCGCCGACTTTCTCTACGACGGCCAGCTGCTCGCCGGCAAGGGGGCGGCGTACGACGTCATCTTCGCGCCCGGCTACGCCTTCGAAGACGAGGCCTCGCCGGCGATTCTCGAGACGCTGAAGAAACTGGTCGCGGCCGGAAAGACGGTGATCGTCGAGAAATCGAGCAAGCTGCCGATCGAAGGCGTGGTGCGGCTGAATTCCGAGCTCGACGACTACGACGACAAGCTGGGGGGCGCGTTCCCGCAGTACATCGACCACGAAACCCGCGTGGTCTACAAGGCCACGGACAAGATGACGAAGCTCATCCGCGACCTCCTCTCCAAGAAGATCCCGTCGGCGGCGATCCACGACCGGGTGTTCGGTCCGGATTGGCTGAAGGGAGGCAAGGGGGAATACCTCTTCATGCCGAATTTCGCGCCGACCGGTTTCACCGGATCGCCCCTGACGCTCTACCAGGCTCCGGACATCGCCACGCTCCGCTTCCCGGCCCGCCCCGGAAACGTCTACGACGTGCTCGAGATGAAGCCCGTGCAGGTCGCGAGGGAGGGGGAGTGGATGACGCTTGCGGCCGACATGCGGCATCTGCCGGGCAAGATCTACGCCTTCCTGCCCGCGGCCATCGCCGCGGTCTCCCTGCAGGCAACAAGCCAGCTCGACGCCGGCACAGACTTGAACCTCCGGGCGGGTGTGGCCGGCGCCGACGGCGCGCCGATCGACGCGGCCTTCCCGCTCGAGGTCACGATCACCGATCCCGAGGGCAACGTCCGCCTCCACGTCTTCCGCGCGGCGAGGCCAGTGTATGAAACGGCCTGGCGAGTGCCGGTGAACGCCGCGGCGGGCGGCTGGACGCTGCGGGTGCGGGAACTGATCAGCGGCGCGGTGGCGGAGGCTGCTGTCGAGGTTGTGGCGGCGCAGCAGCCGGCCGTGACTGGGCGGCTCGATGACCGCACGGTGTGGATCGACGAGCCGGAGCGGGTGGGTCGGTTCGGCGCGGAACAGCCCGCCGCAGACACCCCCGCCATCGTGATTGCCATCGACGCCGAGCAACCGTGGGTGCGTCCGCACGCGGAAGCCCTCGTCACCGCCCTCGGGGCCAAGGGCCGGAAGGCCCGGATCGCACCTGTCTCGGAGGTCGTCCGCGTCGTCGACGACTGGTCCGAGACACCGGTGATCGACGGCGGCCGGCTGTGGCGCGGCGAACTGGTCGATCCGGGCCTGTTCGTCGACGCGCCGCTGATCCTGCTCGGCAGGCGGTACGAAAACCGATTGCTCGAGGCGCTCGCCCGGCGCGACGTGTTTCCGCAGGTGTTATCGGCCAATTTTCCCGGGCCGGGCCGGGCCGCGATCCATTGGACCCGCCGCGGATTCTCGAACCGGTTCGACACCGTCACGATCTTCGCCGACGACGATGCCGGCATGGCCGCGGGCGTTGCGGCCCTGCCGAGCGCCGCCGCGGGCGGAGCCGCGCCGACTTCGCCCCGGAACCTGGCCCGGGCGGCGTTCGCCGCCGATGCGAAGCTCGTCACCGGCCGCTCCCTGCCGCCGGCTCCCTCGACGCTGCGCGACGCGGCGAGCGGCGAGGACTGGATCCAGGCCATCGACGTCGATCCCGCCAGCGGCAGGATCCTCGTGGGCACGATGGGCTACGGCGACAACCTGTTCTGCTTTTCGCGCGACGGCAAGCTGCTCTGGAAGCAGTTCCTGCCTGAGTATTACGTCTATTTCGCCCGCTGGATCGACGGGGGCAAGCGGGTCGCGGCCGTCACGGCCCGCGGGTGTCAGTGCTTCCTGCTCGACGGTCAGACCGGATCCGTCTTCAAGAAGTTCGACGCCACCGAACACCCCAATTTCCACCGGACCGAAGCCCCGATCACCACGACGCTGCAGATCGAGGTCAACGAGCCGCTCCGCCAGATCCTGATCCGCGGGCTGACCGGGCTCCTGGCGGTCGATTTCGACGGCAACAAGATGTGGTTCCTCGACCGGGCGGAGGCGATCGCGGCCTACGTCAAGGAAGCGGAGCAGACCAGCAACGCGAGGTTCGGATCCAGCCTCCACGTTGGCAATGTCGCCTTCAGTCCCGACGGCAAGCGGATCGCCTACAGCGAGGAGTCGATCATCGGATCCACCATATTGCCGCCGAACAAGATCGTCAGTCTCTGGGCGCATGCCCCGAGGATCCTCGATGCGAAGACCGATGCGACGCTTTCCATCAACAAGGAAGACCCCGGCAACGACTTCGTACCGGGCAACTGGAGCGTCGCCTGGCCGAAGGATGCCCGCCGCCCCAGTCTGATCTTCCAAGGATTCACGGCCGAATTGCGGGAAGACAACACCCTGGGCCCCTACGTGGTACGCCGGCAGCGGCCGCTCCCCGGCGGCGGTTGGTTGGTCGCCTCCCCCACCGCCCTGGAGCGATTCGACGCCGACGGGAAGAGTCTCTGGCGGCTCGCCGAAGACCGCATCTGGGTACCGGAGCTCGACAGCCTGAACGCGGAGCAGAGCCGCTGGTATCGCTGCGACCGCGATGGACTCGTCCGCTGCATCGATCCCGCCACCGGCAAGACGCTCTGGGATTTCAAGATGCCGTTCGCCTCCAGGCTCGCGGCCTCCGGCGACGAGGTCGTCGCCGGGGCCGCCAACGGCGCCTTGGCCGTGATCGACGCCGCGGGCAAGGCGACCTGGCAGACGCGGATCCGCGGTCATCACGAGCTGTCGGGCGCACCCTACCCCGCCTACGTGCAGGCGGCGATCGCCCGGGATCCTGATTCCTCCGCGGAGTTCTACGCCGAGTGCATCGACGGCCCCGACGACTACCGCGACGTGCTGCGGATGGGCGTGGAGCAGCTGCAGGGCGGCGGCTTTGAATCGGCCGAGGGCTGGCAGTCGCCGCAGGGCCCCGTCGCGGTCGGCAAGCCCGCCAAGGAGGGTGGTGCCGCACTGCAGATGAATCCAGCCCAGCTCGTCACGCAGCGGCCGACGGCGCGGGTGATTCCGGCGGCGACCTACCTGCTCGAATTCTGGTACCGGGTGGAGAATCCCGAAACCCGCGTGACCGCGGGAGCGGTGCTGCAAGGAGCCAAGCAGACCTTCACCGGCTCGCAGTATCGCGGCCGGCCCGGAGAATGGACGTTCGGCCGGCTGGCGATCAAGACGGCGAAAGACACCCGCCAGTTGGAACTGGGCTTCGAGGCGGTCGGCGGCAAGGCCGCCATTGACGCCGCCAGCCTGCGGGCGGTCCGCTTCCCGTCGGCCAACCTGCTCGCGAACGACGAGCTGGCCGCCGTCGAGCCCACCTTCGTCGAGGACATCCGCGTGCAGTTCGAGCGGATCCCGCCGCCGCTGAAAGAGCGGCTGATGACCCGCAACATGGTCTCCGGCTTCGTGGCGGCCGGGACCGCCACCGCGATCATCTTCACCCAGGAACAGGCCTATCTCCACAACGGCCGGCTCGACGACGTCGGCAACATCTGGACGAACTTCCCGGATCCGATGGGATTCTCCGTCACGCTCATGAAGCCGAGCTATGTCTCGCACCTCGTCCTGTATCTGAACAACACCACGCCCGACAAGGTCTATCCGCGGATCAGCGTGCTCGCGAACGACTTGCAGACCAAGACGCCGCGGGACGTGGCGCTCGTCCGCCGCAACCACCGCCGGTTCATCGTCGTGCACTTCCCCGAGCCGATCCTCACCGACTCCCTCAAGATCCTCCCGGGCTCCTACGAGGGGCACACCGATTCGCTGACCGAGATCGAGGTGTACGGGTCGCTCGACGGCGGCGGTTCGAAGAAGCCCGCCCCCGACGACCCCGACGCCATGCCGATGCTCATGGGAACGGCGGCCCACGTACCGGCGACGTTGCCGACGGACCTGGAGGGCAAATGGATCGGCCCCTTCGAGCGCCCGGCGCCGCGATTCCCCGCCTTCGCCTCGGGAGCCACCGTGGTCGACGGCGTCTTCACGATCAGCGATCCCGCCGGTGTGGTGCGGTCGGTGAAGGCCGCGAAACCCGACCCGAAGGCGAATCCCAAGCCCCCGCCCCGCCTCGAGCCGGGGCCGCAGTGGCCCCTCGCCTCCATCACGCCGACGACGACTCCCTGCCGCTACGCCGGCCGGCTGCTCGTGGGCGCTGCCGATTACAAACTCCATGCGGTCGCCGACAATGGCACCTACCTCTGGTCGTTCCCGACGGAGGGCCGCGTCTACTCGTCGCCGGTGCCGCAGGCCGACGACGTGTTCTTCGGCTCCGACGACGGCAAGCTCTACAAGGTCGACGTCGACAGCGGCATCCTGATCTGGGAGTTCGCCACCGGCGACAAGATCCGCGGAGCCCCGGCCCTCGCCGCCGGCAAGGTCGTGGTCGCCTCGTGGGACGGCTTCCTCTACGCGCTCGACGCCGAGAGCGGCCGCCTCGCCTGGAAGGCCCCGATCGCACCGTTCACCCGCTCGACGCCGGCCATCCACCAGGGCCGCCTCTATCTCGGCGACGAAGGGGGTATGCTGCGGTCCTTCGATCTCGGCTCCGGCCGCGAACTCTGGAAGCATTCGCTCGGCGGCCGCATCTCGAATTGCCCCGTGGTCACCCCGGCCGGGATCGCATTTGCCACCGAAGAGGGCGCCGTTGCGCTCGTCGGACCTGACGGCGCGATCCGCTGGCAGCGCGACCTCGGCACGGGCACGAGCGGGCAGCCCATCGCCACGCAGACGCAGCTGCTCGTGCCCACCGAGACGGGGCTCTTGGTCCTCCAGCAGGCCGACGGCCAGCCCGACCCGCGGGTTCAGTTCCAGTCTCAGGGCCCGAAGCTCGAGCAGAAGGTGCTCAGCGTGGCCAAGTGGCGCGACCAGCTGTTTCTGAACGTCGGCTACGCCTGGACCGACTACCGCTGGCCGCCCCGCACCTACATGGAGGTCGAGAACCGCGTGGCCCTCTGGGTTCCGGAATCCCCCCCACCTACGCCCAAAGCCCCCCAATGAACCCCTCCATCGCCATGATCCTGCCGCTGCTCTTCCTCCTCGCGCTGTCCGGGCCCGCGTCGGCACAGCCGCACGTCCTCGTCGAGAACTTCACGGCCACGCTGCCGAGCGGCATCGGCATCGAAGCCGAGACGAACTCTGCCGACCCCAAGGTCGGCCTCGGCAGCGCGCGGCTGCACTACGCATTCACGCCGCAGCTTCGCAGCGTCACGCTCGATCTCGGCAACGACCGCCGCAGGATCGGCACCGGTCCGGGCAAGCTCGAGCTCTGGGTCAAGGGCGACGGGTCGGGCAATGAATTGACGGTTGTCCTCGCCGAGGGGGCGACGCAGACGCAGCCCGACGGCCGCCAGGTCTTCGCCGCCCGCCGCAACCTCGAGATGCCCCGGGTGAAGCTCGATTTCGAGGGCTGGAAGGAGGTCAGTTTCCCGATCCCCGCCGCCGCGGACACATTCACGTTCTCCTTCCAGAGCCTGCGGGTGTACGCCGCCCAAAAAGACCCGCGGGAATCGGGAACGATCGAACTCGACGACCTGCGGTTCGTTCCCGCCACGGCCCCGCCGAACGCGCAGGCGGCGATCGGATGGATCGGATCTGACGTCCGCGAGTTCGGGGTGCCGATGGAGCTCGCGCTCGACGGCCGCAACTTCACGAACGCGCCGGCCCGGCTGCGGGGCCGCGTCGAGGTGACCGATCGCAACGAAAACGCGGTCGCCACGAAAGAGTTCACACTCGAACTCGCCGCCGGCGAGCGGAAGGAGGTTCGCTGGGATCTCGCCCCGGAAAACCCGGCGGCCTTCCTGCCCCCCTTCAAGGTCGTCGGCGACGTGATGTCGCCCGAGCTGGAAGACCTCTCCGTCCGCATCGACTCGCAGCTCGTCGTGGGCAACAGCCGCTACCTGTTCGACGACATGAGCGACGCGGCGGCCCGGTGGTTTACCGCCGGCACCCCGATCTCACCCCGCACGAACCTCGGCAACTGGATTGCCTGGACGCACGCCGAGTCGCAGCAGTCGAGCCCCCTGCTGCAGACGCAGGCCCGCATCAGCCGGGCCGACGTCGCGCCGGGGAAGGGAACGCCGCCGGCGAGGCACGCGCTCCAGATCGACTACGCCGGCGACGCGGTCGCCTACAACGGCGTCCAGCGCTCCCTGCCCGGCAACGCCTACCGCGCGGGCTTCTGGGTGAAGGGCGACGGCAGCAAGTCAAAGGTGTTCGCGCTCTTTCTCGACTACAGCACCGGCGCCGGTAACTCGGAGCAGACATACAAGCGCACCCGCGACGGCGAGCGGGAACTCGCCACACTCGACTTCACCGACTGGCGCTACGTCGAGGTGCCGCTGCCGGGCCGCGGCCGCGGCACGAACCTCCCCGACGGCTCGACGGAGGAGATCGATTTCCCCCTCGAGCTCACCGCCCTGCGGATCGCGCCTGTGGAGCCGGACGGCAAGGGCTCGATCCAGGTCGGTCCGATCCAGGTTTACACGCAGCAGCCGGCCGCCACCTCCCTCTCGGTCCAGATCGCCTACGACGATCCGGCCCACCAGTGGCAGCCCACCGCCAACGCCACGGCGACCATCCAGAATTCCTCGCTGGCCACCGCCCGCGCGACGAAGGTGCAGTGGTTCCTGCTCGATCGCGACGGCCAGGAACTCGGGAGCGGTCGCGCCGGAGTGGAGCTGGCGGCCGGCGAGGCGAAGACTGTCGCCCTTCCGCTCGCCGGCCTCGCGGCCGCCACGGCGGGCCGACTCGCGCCCTTCACGCTGCAGGTCACCGCGTTCGACGAGGGCGACGGCTCGGTCTCCACCACCCGCGAACTGGTGCTCACCCGCGCCGACAGCCGCATGCTCGTCGCCGACTTCGAGGCGGATCGCGGCTACCTCGGCCTCAAGGGGCGAGACATCACCAATGCCCCGCCCCCGGGCACGAGCGCGGCCCGCACCAGCCAAGAGCAGGCGCACGGCGGCAAGCGGTCGCTCGAGATCGCGTGGAGCAAGCCTGCGAGCCAGGGGCGGCCCGAGGCCGAGCGCCGGTTCGTGTCGATCGATCCCCCGCTGCCCGGAGTGCCGATTGATCTGTCCGTCTGGGTGCACGGCGACGGCTCGGGCGTGCTGTTCTATCCGCTCGTGGGCGATCGCGACGGGATCGCCCAGAAGGGCGCTGTCCAATGGAACCTGTTCCTGCCGCGCACCGACGGCGAATTCCAAAACGCTGTCCGCGTCGACTGGACGGGCTGGCGGGAGGTTCGCTTCCAGCTGCCGCCACCGGCGCCGAACTGGTCCCCGACGTCGCGTGCGCTCGTCTTCACACCAAACTACCCGCTCGGCATCCACCTTGCCGTCGATGCGCGATCGGCCACGGCCGACTCCGGCCGGCTGTTCGTGGACGACCTGAGCGTGACCTCGCAGGTCGCGGCTAACGATCGGATCCTGCTGTGGCTCGACCGCACGGAGGAGTCGAATTTTCATCCGCCGCAGGTGCCCGTCACCGTCACGCTCTGCAATCTCGGCCTCGGTGAATCCCGCAAGGTCGCGGTCAGCGGCGGCTTGTTCGACTGGCGGGGCGACCGCATCGCCGGCATCGACCGGGAGATCGAACTCGCCGCCGGAGCGCGGGAGACGGTCGAGATCGCGCGGGATTTCGAGGCCGGCTTTTATCTCCTGAAGGTCGAGGTCCGCGCGGTCGGCGGGGCGGAACCGCTCGCCACGATCGAGGAGGACCTGCTCGCCGTCGATCCCGTCGGCCTGCTGGGGGCGAACTGGAGCGACGCGGTCGGCGACGAATGGCCGCTGCGGCGCCGCCTGGCTGCGACGTTCGAGGTGGTTGACGAAGACTGGGACTGGGTCGAACACCATCCGGGCAACCTGCAGGTCGACACGATCAAGATGCGGACCAAGCGGATCCGCGACGCGGGGGGCGAACCGTTCCTGCTGCTCGGCTACTCCGCCTGCTGGGCGGCGGAGGGCGGCCTGGAGCAGGTCAAGGCCGGCACGTTCGTCCGCCCGGAACGCCACCGCGGACGGGCGGTGAACACGTTCATGATTCCCGAGCGGCTCGACGACTGGGACAACTTCGTCGCGGAGGTCATGCGCGGGGCGTCGGATGCGGTCAGCGGCTGGATTCTCTGGGACAGCCCCGACAGTACCGGCCCGATGGCGTTCCCACCGGAAAAGCTGCTGCCGTTTTTGAAGTCGGCCGACAAGTGGCGCCGGATCTACGGCGGCGGCAAGCCTCTCTATCTCGGCGGGCTCGGCCGCGAGACAGCCATCCCCTACCTGCAGCAACTGGCGACCGACGGCGGCTTGGATTCGCTGACGGGCGCGAACGTACGGCTCGACGTGGGCCAACTGTCGCCCGAGGACGCGGGTGTCGTCGGCTACGCCCGCGACCTGCGCGCGGTCCTGAACCCTCCCGGCACGAAGCAGCCGCGAACCATCCTGTTCACCGATCTCGACTGGGCGGTCGAGCGGAATGCCGACGGGCTCGACGCCTTCGATCAGGCCGCCTACCTCGCCCGCGCGTCGCTGCTCGTGGACGGCCCCGACCTCCGCTCCGTGATCGAACTGCGAAACGCCGACTACGCCCGGCTCGGCCTCGGCCTCGCCTATCGCCGCGCCGTGACCGCTCCTCCGCTCACGGAACTGGCGGCGGCCTACCAATTCAAGCCGGCCTACCTGGCGCTGGCGCAGGTCCGCTCCTGGCTGGCGGAGGCTCCCGTTGCCGCGCGATTCGAGGTGGCGGACGTCGTTCCCGGCCGCACGCGGGCGGTGCTGCAAGAAGGGGGCCGCGACGGATCCGCGCACGTGATCGCGTGGCGCAACGACGACGCGGGGCAGCTCTCGTTCGCCGGCACGGGCGCGACGGTGACGGAGGCCCGCGACCTGTTCGGCGCGACGGTGCCCGAGAAAGAGGGCTGGTATCCGGTCGGCAAGGTGCCCTGCCGGTTCACGGTCAAGGCCGGCTCGGAACCGCTCGCGGAGGCGCTCGTGCGGCTCGTCGTCCGCGACGGTGCCGAGCCCGAATGGTCGCAGCGGGTGCTCGCCGCCTTCCAGCCGGCCGAGGGCGGCCGCCAGAAATACCGGCTCGCGGGCGGCCAGAAGCAGGTGATCGCGGGCCGCACCTTCGCGGGCGAACCGCGGGAACTGCCCGGAGTCGTGTTTCCTGCGGGGGGCGCGGAGGCGTTTACGATCGCGGTGCCCGCGGGCAGCGGGCTTGTGCTACGGAAGCAGTTTCTGCTCGATGCGACCGGCCAACTGGCACAGGTGCTCCTCAACGGCAGCCCGGTCGGCACCTGGGATCTCCGCCGGTCTGAGAAGGAGCTGTCGGGCGGCCTGCGGGAATCGATCTTCGTGATCGACGCCGCGGCGATCGGCGGCAGGCCGGAGGCCGACGTCGAGATCCGCTATTCGACGCCGGCGAATACCGCCACGTGGACCGCGTTCGAATGGCGCGGGGAGAATTTCCCGCTCTCCACGGTCGGGGCGGTGCACGCCGACCAGAACTTCGGCACGCCGCGGTATGCCCGCAACATCGTCGGCGCTCCCCTGTCGATCGACCGGGAGATTTTCAAGAACGGCATCGGCACGTTCGCGCGGAGTCTGCTCGAAATCCCGCTCAACGGCCGGTTCAAGCGGTTCACGAGCAAGGTCGGCGTGGACGCGATGACCGAGGGCAAGGGCACCGTCACCTTCGAGGTGTATGGCGACGGCCGGAAGCTCTGGGCCAGTCCGCTCACGTCGGGGCTCGATGCCGCGCGGGAGGTCGACGTGGATGTCAGCGGCGTCAACCGGCTGCGACTGGTCGTGACCGATGCCAACGACGGCAACAAGTTTGATGCCGCCAACTGGGTCGATCCGGTGTTGAAACCATGAAACCTTTCCCCCTCATCCTCGCCTGCGTCATCCTCGGTGCCACCGGGCGGCTGCATGCCGCGGAGGCGATCCCGCAGGCGGCGGAGCCGATCGTCGTCGACGGCGTGCTCGACGAAGCCGTCTGGCAGGTCGCCCCGCCTGTCGAGGTGGATTTTCTCGGCAGCAAGCAGGGGCAGAAGTCGGCCGAGAAGCGGATGATCGCGAGGTATGCCTGGGACGGCGACTATCTTTACATCGGCTACGAGACCTTCGACGCAAACTTCCTCGCCCTGGGAAATGGCCGCACCGAGGGCCCGGAGGGAAACCGGCGGCCGGGGGCCTCGATCTATGATCTCGCCACGAAGGTCGACGTCGTGGAGTTTTTCATCTCCTTCGGCGACGAGCGGTTCATGTGGGAGATCCACCACAACGCGCTCAATCAGTTCAACGACGTCTTCTGCATCGTGCCGCATCCGGAATGGCCCGTCGCGAAGGGCTCCCTGACAAAGACGTACGGCATCATGTTCCTCGACGGTGAATTCCTGCGGGACGCCCCGCCGCACACCCTGGCCACCGCCGTGAAACTCAAGCCCAAGGCCGACGGCGCAGCCTCGACCCCCAACGAGCCCGGCGATGCCGACACCGGCTACACGGCCGAGATCCGCATTCCGTGGCGGGCCCTCGGGGTTCCCACGGCCGCGGAGACCTGGCGGCAGGAGAATGGGAAGAAGGTTCCCGGCCCGTGGAATCTCGAGGGGCGGAAGGTGAGCCTGCTGGCCGTCGTGCAGGATGGCGACCTGCCGGAGCGCTACCATCATTCCGGGCCCAAGCGGAAACCGGGCTGGTTCCACAAGGACCAGCCCGACTGGCCGGAGTACGAATTCGCGCCGGCGGAGCGGTCTGCCGTCGTCACCGCCATCGAGGAACTCCTGGCCGACGACGGGACGGGCAGGCCGTCCTCGGTGACGGTCGATTCCCTGCGACCGGCGGGTGTCGCCGCCGCCCTGGCGGCCGCCGGGTTTCTCGCCGAATCGAAGCCCGCCCAGGCGGAGGTGCTCTGCGACATCATCGCCCAGGCAGCGCGGTGCCGCCGGATGCACCCGGAGATCCTGCGGATGTACGACCCCGAGGCGTTCGACCTGTTTTACTCCCCGGCCGCGTCCGAATCCCAGCAGCCGCTGGCGGTCGGGCTGGAATGGAAAACCTGGCCGCGGTCGCTGCCCGAGGCGGTCGTTCGGGCCGCGCCGCTGCCGACGATCGCGTGGCTGAAGGCTCAGGCCGCCGCCGCGAATCCGGAGCTCGCGAAGCTGCGGCTCATGTTGCCGGCGGTGGGCTGGTGGCTGCGGGCCGAACAGGAGCGACAGCATGCCGAGGAGTTTCGCGGGGCGGTGGCCGCCCTCGCCGAAAATCCCGCCGTGGCGGGCGATCCCACCACGGCTTCCGCCCTGCTCAACCTCGTCGCCGACGCCCGTGCGGTGGCGGCGGCCGACTGGGTGATGCGGATGCTCGGCTCCCCCGACGAGGAGGTGCGGCAGGTGGCGGCGAACGCGCTGGGCCGCATTGCCGTCGAGGGCCGGCCGGGGAGCCCGTCGCTGCCCGCCGAGGCGGGGTCGCGGGCGGTCGGTGAATTGCTCGCGCGGGTTCGTGCCGAGCAGGCCCCGGCGGTGCTTGCCAAACTCCCCCAAGCCGCCGAGGCCTGGCCGCAGTCGCCGGAGGTGGGGCAGACGATGGGGGAGTTGTTCGATCGCTCCACCGACGCCGAGATGCGGCGATCGATCCTGTTCGCGGTCTCGAACACACAGTGGCCCGGGCGGCTGGACTTGATTCGGCGGGCCATCGAGACGGCGAACGGCGGCGTGCTCGGTGCCGCGCTCGAGGCAGCCTCCGTGTATCCCGACGCCTCCCTGCTGCCGGCCGTCAAGGATTTGCTGGCGGAGCAGCCCGATCCGAGTCCGCAGTTGATCGATGCCGTCGGTGCGGTCGGTGATTCGGATGCGATCGGCCAACTGGTCGGGTGGCTCAAGCGGGAGAAAAACCTGGCCCTCCGCATGAAGTTGATCCTGGCGATCAATCGCATCCCCGGAAACGTGGCCGACAGGATGTTGGCCGACCTGTTGGCGAACGTCGCCGAGCCGCTGCAGGCCGACCTGCTCTGCCGGATCGCGAGCCAGCGAACCCTGCCGGGAGCCGCGCGGTTTCTCGGCGTCCTGGCGGAGGACGTCACGGCGCCGGTGGCGATTCGTGCCCAGGCGATCTGGGCCTTGGGCAAGTACACCGACGCGGAGGCCAAGGATTCGCTCCGCCGGCTGAGCGCTGACGCCCCGAAGTATTTTCCGGGCTTGGCGGAGAACCGGCTGGTTCCCGAACCGCTCGAGCAGGCCCGGCTGTTTATCGATCTTGCCCGGCTGCGGCAGGGCGACGCTTCCGCGGAGGCGGACGTGGCCCGGCGATACCACGCCGCGACCCCGTTCACGCAGGTCTCGGTGCTGCGGTCGCTCGCGCAGATCGAGCGTGATTCGCCGCTGATCGCCGCCGGCCTGAAGTCGGAGGATTTCGCGGTCCTCGAGGCCGCGGTCCGGGCGGCCCGCGCGGCTGCCCCGGCCAAATATGCCGCCGATCTGGCGGCGGTCCGCACGTCGCCGTTCATCGCCGCCCTGCTGACTTCCGGGCTCGATATCTGGCAACTGCCGGCTGCCCTGGATGGGGCGATCGAGGCCGGCAAGGGAGCCTCGGCCACACCATGAAAACACCCGGAAACATTCTCGCATTCGCCGTGGGCATCCCCCTGGCGCTCGTCACGACCCCCGGCCACGGCCACGAGTCGCCGATCGACCACGTCGAGCGGGAGCTGCGGCTCGTCGCCGAGGATGGGCAGGTGTTGCTCACCTATCGCCTGCTGCCCACGGAGCGGGCGGCGCTCATGGAATTCAAGGCGATGGATGCCGACGGCAACGGCACCATCGCCGACGAGGAGCGGAATGCCTTTCTCGCCGCCAAGTCGCGGGCGATTGCCAAGCAGATCGCGTTCGAGATCGACGAAATCCCCCTGCCGCTCGAGCCCCGCGGCGGCGTGCGGTGCGATCCGCAGCTCGGCCAGACCTTTGTTTTTGCCGCCCGATTGCCCACGCTCGCATCGGGCCGGCATCCCGGCAGACTCGTGGACGGCCACTCCCGCGACTATCCCGGCGGCTTCGTCTGGAAGGAACCGGGCCACGGCGGGTCGGGAGCGGTTCGCTTCGAGCCGGCCACGCCCGCAACTCCCTCCCGCCCGGGCGATCATCCACCCTGGCTGGAATTGCAATTCAACGTCGTCGTTCCCTGATTTTTCGTTCGCCGATTCTTCAGGTTTTTTAGGTTTTTCCACTCCCCCCCCCACGGATCCCCTCCCCATGAACGCTCCCAGTGCCCAACAGGCGATCGATCACGCCCGCCATTCCCGCGAGCGGGTGCTCGGCGAACTTCGCAAGGTCATCGTCGGCCAGGAAGACCTGATCGACCAGGTGTTCATCGCCATGTGCGCCGGCGGCCATGTGCTGCTCGTTGGCGTGCCCGGCCTTGCCAAGACGCTGCTTGTGAGCACGCTGGCCAAGACGCTCTCGATGCACTTCAAGCGGATTCAGTTCACCCCCGACATGATGCCCAGCGACATCACCGGCACGGAGATCCTCGAGGAGGATCATTCGACCGGCAAGAAG
>Ga0114918_10002871_pt1 | contig 15300 bp, 13 predicted proteins | sample LantaG_FD_87015 | JGI IMG/M metagenome (GOLD analysis project Ga0114918, IMG submission 87015) | Deep subsurface microbial communities from Baltic Sea to uncover new lineages of life (NeLLi) - Landsort_02402 metaG | ecosystem: Environmental > Aquatic > Marine > Oceanic > Sediment | place...
AACACGCGGAAGCAATTCGTCATCCGTAGCGCGCGGGCGACGGACGCCACAACGATCGAAGTGCTCGGCCACGGCGGCCGCGTGGCGGAATACGCGCCCGGTTTCGACTGCGAGCCGCGTTTCACGCAGGGCAACGAAGGTCTCGAGATCGACGTGCCCCGGTCGCAACGGCTCTACAACAATCAACAGTGGCCCAACCCGGTCGTCGTGAAGCTTACGTGTGTTGAACCGGTTCCGGCCAAATAAACGCTTATTTCGGTTCTGGAATCACCCGGCCGCAATAGAACGGCACACCCAACGCGGCCACGTCGACGCCCTCATCGACGCAAAACGTATCGCGGTCGTACAGCCGGCACACAGCCGTTCTCCTTTCACGAATACACGAAATGCACGGTGGCACAACACGACGTGTCGCAACGGACACGAACCCAATGCGCCGAGAAGCCTTCGGGAAACTCGTGATGGTAGTAACCCTCGGCGGGAACCGCGAAAATGTCGTAGGTGACCCACGACCCATTGCCGAGGAAGTCCACCTCGATTGTGAACCGCACCTCTTGTTTCGAGGTGTGCGTCAAATGCACGCATTTCTTATCGAACCCGGTCATCAAATAGGGGTCGGAAGGCACGTCGGCCTCGACGTCCGTATCCCACCAAGGGCCGCCCCATCCCTTGGGTTTGCCCATCTGCCAGAGTGCATCGATGTTGCCGAACCAGAGACCGGACTGGGGTTGGCCGACGGCGTTGTCGGTTTGGTCGCTGGCCATGACGAACATGCCGCGCCAACTGCAAAAGTCCGGCACGATCCGCAGATGCGAGCAGATGGGCCGAATGCCCCAAACGTTCCCGCCGTAGACCAGCGGCGGCAGTTCGTAGAAGAGGCCGTGAAGGTCCATCAGATAGCGCTCGGTCTGCGCCTCGCGTATCCGCATCCATTCCGTGTTCCAGGTGTGGTCGTAGGCTTGGCTCGCCTTAGGCAGCAGATAACGTGACCACGTTCCGTCATGCAACACGCGCAAGATCGCGCAAGACTTGCTCCATCCCGTTGCATAGAGCGTATTGCCGTAGCGGCTGCCGGCCCTCGGGTTTTGTTTGCCCGATACTTCGACAAACGGGTTCCGTTCGACGATCGTCCATGTGTCGCCGTCCCATTCGGCTAGGCATCCTCCCCGGCGCATGCCCAGAAATTCCTCTTCTTCGTAGGTGTTGTTGGCTACTACGAGGCGGCCCTGTGCCGTGTGGCCTCCTTTGAAGTGGGGTTGTCCTTCGATCTTGAGAATTTTGACCACGTCCGCGAGTTGGCGCGTTTCGAGTGTTCTCAGATCGCACTCGAAGAGCAGCCCTTCCATCGTGAGGAAATAGGCCATCTCTTTGGGATGCTCGAGGTGACGGCACGTGGCCGTAAGACGATGTTTGGCTAAGGTCTCGATTGTGCGGACATTCCCGGACGCGTCAATGACGTGCGGCCCGATGACGACTTGGTTGGTTTCCCAATGCACCATCCGGTTCGCAAAGGTCCCTGTCACCGCCTCGGGATGAAGCCGCATCGTCATGTCTTCGCCGATTTCGTATAGCCCGATTCCTTTCCCGCGGATGTGGGCCACATACCCGATCGCCCATAAGCGATCAGCCCAGGGAATGAGCGCTCCAATACCCGTCTCGCTGTTGCTGCCCACGCCGGGTGCATACACCGTCATTCCCGGAAACACCCCGTCCACCTGAATGGGGTTGGCCGGAACCGCCGCTGTGGCCGCGCCGGTATGCGCGCCCGCACCAAGACTCGCCCCTGCAAGCACCACGATCATCCAAACCATCATTGCTCCTCCTGGGTCCGCGCTTTTTATAGCGGCTTACGGTAAGAGTACCGAAAAAGTGGCGTTGACTCCACAAACACGCGCGTACGGCCAACGGGTTTGCAGGGCTATTCAGCGTCAGCGGCTTTGTTCACCAGCACGCGGAGCCGCGCCTGGGTATGCGCAACGCCAGTCACACGCCGCCACATCGAGAATTAAGTATGGTTCCTCAGAATTAGGTCCAGAATTATCCGCCGTCATTCCGTCACGTAGGGCGGACGTTCGAAGGTCTTGCCGTCGCCTTGCACGCGGGGGTCGTTGGTTTCTTTCAAGATATTCAAGAGGCGTTCCCATAGATGCGCACGCACGGTTTCGTAGTCCGGATCTCCGGCGACGTTGGCCATGTAGTCGGGGTCTTTCCGGAGGTCGTACAACTCTTCCTCAGGCCGTTTTCCGAATCCGATTTCAAAGCGGGAGCGCCATTCGGGATCGTTGCGGTGTTGGATCATCCAGGCCTTGGTCGGGCTGGCATCCATGTCGGCATAGGCTACGAAGGTGTTATTCTCGAGTTTCTCCTGGGGAATCTCGAACGCGGGATCCTCAAGTCCGTTGGACATACCCATGGGTTCGCGATCCGGCGCGAAGTTGCGAATGTACAGGTAATCCTTGGTGCGGATGGAGCGCTGCGGATAGGGCAGGTTGCCTTCGCGCGCGGCGGCGCAGTGACGCTCGCGTCCGGTAACCACGTAGTCGCGCGCCGGATCGATTTGCCCCTCTGCTCGACTCTCGAGCAGTGGCACGATACTGCGTCCGGTCATCACTTCCGGCACCGGCTCTCCGGCCGCTTCGAGAAACGTGGGCGCGAGGTCCATCAGATTGACGAAATCATCCACTTCGCGCCCGCCCGGCGCCCGGCCCGGCCATTGCACGAACAACGACACTTCGGTGCCCAGGTTGTAGAGGTTGCATTTGCCCCGCGGGAAACCGGGGATGCCGTGGTCGCCGCTGACGACGATCAACGTGTTGTCGCGCTCGCCCATGGCCTCCAGCTTCTTCAAGAACAGCCCGAACATACGATCCAACGCGAGCACCTCGCCGAAGTAGTCGCACATATCCTGGCGTACTTCGTGGACATCGGGCAGAAAGTCCGGCATCCGCCCCTTGAGGTCGTCGGGGTCCAGACCCCAGAGCGTTTTGCCCGATCCCTTGGTCCACTTGCGATGCGTGTTGGTCGGGCCGAACCAGTAGCAGAAGGGCTGGTCGGGTTTGCGGTTCTGGAGGAAGGACTCGAAGTTATTGAGTCCCTCGTTGCACAGTTCCGTCTTGGCTTCTTCGGCCGACATGCCCGACTCGACCATCCGCGTCGCGTTTTGCGAAAAGGTGTTGAACTTGCCGCCTGCTGATTGGTAACGGCAGCGATCCGCGCCATACGGCGCATCCCGCGGTGTGCCGGGACTCCACACCTTATAGGTGTAGCCGATGTGATAGCCCGCCTGTTCGAGCAACAGCGGATAACTGGGGATGTGCAGATCCCACTTGGCGCCCTGCAGAATCGCGCCCAGTCCGGTGCGGTAGAAGTATTGCCCGGAGAGCAAAGAGCTGCGGCACGGCGTGCACGATGGCGCCGTGACGTGGGCATGGTTGAAGCGAACGCCTTTCCGGGCAAACCGATCAAAGACGGGCGTCTTGACCGCCTTGTTTGGACCATAGGATTTGTAGATGCTCGCGTAACGGCCCCAGTCGTCCGCAAAAAAGAAGAATATGTTGGGCCGTTTAGCGACGGTTTCCTGCGCAACGGATCGCCGCGATCCCAGGGCCAACCCCGCCATGCCAAGCGCACTGTATCTTAGAAACTGCCTGCGATCCATTCGTGTCACCTCCCTTGTTTTCTACCGTTTACGGTCTCATCATAGCCGCGTCAAGGCCGCGCATCAATCCCGCGATTAGGCAAGCTTCTCCATCACTGCATCATCGAGTTCGACATCGCCGACGGTGGCAATCTTTCTGCTAGCCAGGTATCCCAGGTTTATCCGGTGCGACTATCCCGTCTTTCTTGGGGTATTATAGCCACGGATACGATGGAATTCGCAAAATGAGCAGGGAGATCTCAACGATGTTGAAATACAATTGGCGTACTTTTGTTGTGGCCGGATTACTGGCGGTTCTTTTTTTCGCGCACATGCCGGCTGCGGCGGGACAAGTTGGCACACCCGTGTCGCTCGTCTTGGACGAGAATAGTGCGCGGCTCCGCGCAGGACTGCTGGAACGGCGTATCGAACGCCGCGAAACGGGTATCCGTTGTTCGGAATTGAACGTGGGAGGGACAAATGTTCTGTCGGCCCCGGGATCCGAGTTTGCGTTGACGTTTACCTTTGCCGATCCCGACAAAGAACCGGATGGCATTTCGGATGAGTCGATCACGGGCGTGCTCCAGAGTAACGCGAGCGCCAACAATACGGACGCGCTGAACGTTCAGGAAGGCGATGCTTCTAATACACTGCAGCAAGTCCGTTGGACGAATCCGGTCCGCGTGGAAGCCGCGAAATGCCGTGAATGGTTTGAAGGTCCGTTGTGGTATACGCACGCCGTGAAGCCCGGACGCGACCTCTTGAACATCCGTTTTGTTGGACGTGACGGCGGGCCGCTTGCTGAGGTTTCGATTGACATCTATTATCATGTCGACGCGTCGTATCCCGCAATCCGCAAGTGGATCGAAATCACCAACAATGGCTGCCATTGGCTCAAGGTAGAGGCCCTTACGATCGATGGGTGCGTCCCGGCTAAATCGTTCAACACGCGCACGGAACTCACGCCCGCGGGACGCGGGGCAGGCGCAAGCGTGGTAGCCTTCTCGAACGACACACGAAGCCGCGGCGTGATTGCGGCCAGCGAGGTTCCATCCGCCTTGCGTGACATCTCGCAAGACGGCGTTATGGGATACAACAACGATCTCTTTGAATGGGTCCTCGGCCCTTCGGAACAATTCACGTCCGAACCGGTGTTTCACTTCGCATTTGACGGCGAGACCTACAAGACAATCTCCGCCGTCTCGACTTCGCTCGATCGCGTCGTCGAAGGACCGTTCATCACTTATCTCGAAAACGTGATCGGCGTTTCGGCGCGCCCCGAAGACGCCCCAGTACCCCTTTGGTGTACGTGGTCGAATTTCGGCCCCAAAGTGGATGACGCGATCATCCGCGAAATGGCCGATGCCGCCGCCTCGGCCGGTTTCGCTGGACTGCAGATCGACGCCGGGTGGGCCAAGAGCGAAGGCTATGAGAACTGGGACTGTGGAAACGCGGAACCATCGCCCGTGAAATTTCCGGATTTTGAGGCGACTTGTGCATACATTCGCGGCAAAGGCCTGAAGCTGGGCCTATGGATTTCCTGTTTCCGTATGCCGGGCGCAAAAGATTTCGCTGCGTTGCCCAACGCGTTTTGTTTGCCGCTCGTGCGCCGGGGCGAAGGTGTCGGCATGAGCTACGCCAGCCCCTGGCGCGCCTACTACGCCAACGATATTGTCGCGCTCGCGGATCGCTACGGCGCGGTCTATTTCAAACAGGATCTGACCAATCTCAAGTACGGCGACATCAACGCAGTCCACGAAAGCCGCACCCGCAAAGGATCGTATTTGCGTACATTGCGGGGCCTGCTCGAATCACAACGCCTCATTCACGAACGCGCGCCGGATGTCCATTTGCTGCTCTCGCACGAGATCTATTGGGGCACGCCCGGCGTGCCTTGCGACCTCGCCGCGATCAAGTCCACCGATACGTTTCATATCCCGCCGAACGACTATTCGGGATGCGGTCCGCGCAAGAGCCGCGTCGTTGAGTTCGGCAACGACGTCGTCTCCGAAAAGCTCCGCCGGGAACTGCTCCAGGGCTGCCTCAACGCCCGCGAACAGTTCTACGCACACCGTGGACTTCCGTTATACTGTCTTGAGTACTACGGCGCCGCCACGGTGGATTGGCAGGGAAGCCTGACTCCTGCAATTCAGGACCGGCAAGTTTGCTCGTGGCTGATGGGCGTGCCTTCCGTTTATGCGGGCGACTTGGCCTCGTTGAGCCCCGAACAGCTTGCCCATTATGACAACTGTTTCGCGATCCTCAAGGATCTGCAAGCGCGCTACGATATCTACCGCCATTTCCAGTTCAGTGGCGTGCCCAAACCTACCGACCGCGATTGGCATTGGTGGGGAAAACTCAACGCCGACGGTAGTGGCGCCGTGGTCGTCCTGCGCGGCGCCAAAGGAGAAGACCAGCGGGCCATCAATATCCCTTGGGTATGCCCGGAAAAACGATATCGCATCATCAGCCGGTTCACCGGAGCCACACTAGGCGACTTCACAGGCACCGAGCTTCAGAACGGTGCGCTCAAACTCTCCTTGGCGCCCATGGGCCAAGACATCCTCGAACTGGCCGCCCAACCCGGCGCAGAACAATAGCAAAAACTTGATGACACCGGTGACCCGTGTGGCGAATTGACCGGGTCTCGGTCTCCAACGACAATTCCTCGGGCGGGACGGGACCACTTGAACCTAAAAACGGCAGTTGATTATGGGGCAAGCCGCGTAAGCCGTTTACATCGTGGACGTTGTGAACCATGTGGACGATCACCTGCAGGGTGAGATTGATTGAAATCCCATATGGCTCTTCCGGTTTCAGCGTACTTCATCGAAACCCTTTTTTCACAAACTATCGTTTCGTCTCAATTTCCCCGAAAGGGAAAGAACATGAGCCGTGGGTGGCAAATGTGGCACATTTCGGGGTTCCGGGAACCCGTAACGCGAACATGTGGCTCGACGACACCCGTTCAGAAATGAAGATTTCTGGGCAGCAACGTTACAGCAGCAACGTCACAGATTTGACGTGGGCAGCGTTTTGAATATATGCTTGCGGCGGATGTTGTGTGTATGATCTTTCGGGAATGAAAAATGGGCAATCCGATAAATAAGAAAAAGATGCGCAGAGTGATCGTGCAGGTGGCGTTGGCGGTCGTGGTGTTCGTGTCCGGCGTGGGGGCGTTTTATGGTTTGGCGGCCCTGCGAAAGCCGCCGCCGATGACGGAAACCCCTGAAGCGAAGCTGCGGGTGGAAGTGCGGCGGGTGCAGCCCGAGGAAATCCCGGTGACGATCTCGGGGTTCGGGTCCGTTCGTTCTCTGGACACGGTGGTTGTGACGCCGCAGGTTGCGGGGATGGTGGTCGAGATTCATCCGAATCTTGAGCAGGGGGCCGTCATCCAGAAGGACGAGATGCTCTTTCGCATTGAGGCGCGCGATTACGAGATCGCCAAGGCACAAGCCGCAACAAAAGGCGCCCAAATGCGTGCCGCGATAGCGCTCCTGAAGAAGCAATACGAAAACGACCAATCCCGGGTCGATACGCTCAAACGGATTCGCGATTTGGGGGAGATTGAGTTTGGGCGCGACAAGGAGCTCTTTGAGAAGCACCAGGTCGGCACGGAAGCCATGCTGCACATGTCGGAGGTGAATTTCAATCAGGCCGATGATGCTTTCGACATGGTGGTAAATGCGATCGGGTTGTACCCGTTGCGTATCCAGGAGGCCTAGACGGGCCTCAAGGCGGCGGAATCGGCTCTGGACCAGGCGCAAATGGCGCTCGATCGGACTAACGTGCGGGCGCCGTTTACAGGACGCGTGCGCATGGCGCAGGTGGAGGTCGGTCAATGCGTGGCGCCGGGGACGCCCGCGGTGACGCTGGCCAATGACGCCGTACTGGAAATCTCGGTGCCGCTGGATAGCCGGGATGCTGGGGCCTGGCTCGAATTTGGGGGGGTGCAATCCGCTAATGACGAGGCGTGGTTCAGTACGGTGACGCCGGTTCGCTGCCAGATTCGATGGACGGAGGAGCCGGACAAGAACCAGTGGACGGGGACTCTCGCGCGGGTGGAACGATTCGATCCGATGACGCGTACGGTGACGGTGGCGGTTCGCGTCACCGGCGAGGAGGCTTTGTCGAAGAACGGCGGGTTGCCTTTGGTGGACGGCATGTTCTGCACGGTCGAGATTCCGGGGAAGACCATGCGCCAAGTGTATCGCTTACCCCGATGGGCGGTGACGTTCGAGTCCGAGGTTTACCTGGCGAACGCGGAATCGCGGCTCGAGCGGCGCATCGTCGAGGTGCTGCGTTCGGAAGAAGACGAGGTCTATGTGTCTTCGGGACTTGACACCGGCGATCTGGTGATCGTGACTCGCTTGGTCAGTCCTTTGCCTAATTCCTCGCTCGAATACACCGTGGAAGAGGGACCGGAAACGAACTCATGAGGGGTCTCTTATCATCCTTTGCAGACAATCGCGTCTTCGCGAATATCATGATCGGGATTGTCTACCTTGCCGGTATTTTCGCGGCGACGAGCATGGTCCGGGAAACCTTCCCCGAGATGGAGGTTCCTGTGATCACGGTGGCGGTGGTATGGCCGGGCGCGGATCCTCATGAAGTCGAGGAGGCGATTTGCCGCAAGCTCGAGGAAGCTATCGAGAGCATCGAGGGGATCAAGCAATACAGCACGGTCGCCCGAGAGAATGTTGGGATCGCCTATATCGAAGTCAACGAACGCTACGATATCGAAATTGTAAAAGACCGGGTTCGGAATAATATAGAAGCGATTTCGACGTTTCCCAAGGATGCGGAACGGCCCATCACGAAAGCCGAGACATTCAAGGCGCACGTACTGTTAGTCGCGCTTTCCGGAGACGATCTGCGCGAACGGGAACTGAAGGAATGGGCGCAACGAATGGAGGAGGAGATCCGCGGACTTCCGGAAGTGTCGCAAGTGGCCGTGTTGGGCACACGCGAATACGAAATTGCGATTGAACTCTCGGAGGAACGCCTTCACGAGTACGGGTTGACCTTTGACAGGTGGCGATGGCGGTTCGTGCGAGCAACTTGAATGTTTCCGGTGGTCTTATGCGAACCGAAGGCGAGGAGTTGCGCCTGCGCACCCTTGGCCGCAAGTATTCCGCCGATGAATTCGCCGACATCGTCGTATTTGCACGGCCCAACGGCGACGTTATTACGCTGGACCGCATTGCCACGATCAAAGACGATTTTGTGGAAGGTAATGTTATCTCCCGATTCAACGACAGACCAAGCCTCACGTTGATGGTCATGAAAACCGCGGAAGAAGACACGCTGGCCATTGATGAAGCCGTTCACGTCACCGGAAACCCCTACGTGCCCAACCAAAGAAAGTCGAGCGCTTGACAAATACCAACGTGGGGCATAATATGGATCCGTTGTATGTAGGACGTAGTAAACTTGTGACACCGGCAGGCGGTCACAAGGCATTCGTCTCGAAGTACAGAAATGAGGCGAATCGCCTAAGTTACTCCCGCCGGGCACAACGTGAAAGTTGGAGAGATGGGACCTAACACGTGCGGGGCCATAAGGCGATTTGCGAGGGGATACCAATCCAAACAAAGTAGGCGGGGAATGATTCCCCGCCAGAGCCTCTCCATCAATGCCTTTACCTCAGCGTCTTTCCCGCGCAAGCGGGAATCCATGCTCCTATTGACCGGTCCTGTGACCAAGGTTCTGGATTCCCGCGTTCACGGCGGGGTTGCGCCCCCCGCCTGCGGGAAAGACACGGTGCTCATGGTCCGGGATCGAGACGTCAACAGACGGGATGCTGACGCCAACAGACGGGATGCTGATTTCAACAGGCGGGATGCTGACGCCAACAGACGAGATGCTGACGCCAACAGACGAGATGCTGACGCCAACAGACGAGATGCTGACGCCAACAGACGAGATGCTGACGCCAACAGACGAGATGCTGATTTCAACAGACGGGATGCTGACGTCAACAGACGGGTTGTTGAGCTCAACGAATGGTTCGTTGGGCAGTGCATGTTGTGTGCGTAAATGTTTTGACACAAGGTATTTACAAAGGAGGAACACGGTATGTCTGATTATGTGCCAAGAAACGAAGCAGAGAAAATCAATTGGCTCAAGGACCTTGCGCTATGGCTCGATGCCAACGGCCTGGCGCACGGCTTTACGCAGCAACAGATCGATGACTTCCACGCCATGGCCGACGACTCGGACGACGCCTATGCCGCCCATCTCGCCGCCCAATTGACCGCGCGCGCCGCGACTGTCAACAAGAACACCGTCCTCGGCGGCTGCGTCGCCCTCGCCCGAGACTACGTCCAAAAGCTCCAACACGACCTCACCATGACCGACGCCGAACGCGCCGCCGCCGGCATCACCGTCCCCGACACCACCCCGACGCCCACGGCGCTCGAGGCGATCCTCGAAATTCTCCCCCCGCTGCTACTCCTCGATTTCAGCATCCGCCACCAAGTCACCATCCACTGGGGCCCCAACCCCGGCAACGAACACCAAAACGCAAAACCCACCGGCGTCATGGGCTGCGAAATCCAATACGCCAAAGGCGGCGTCCCCACCGAAGAAAGCGGATGGATCAGCATCGGCCTAGACACCGAATCACCCATGATCCACGACGTCACGGAAATCACACCAACCACCTACGTCTACCGAGCCCGATACGTAGACAAAAAACTACACTACGGAAAATTCGGCGACCCAGCAGAATGCACCGTAAGCGTCTAGGCGTCAAGGTGGCGAAGCCGTGAGGCCAGAAAATCGCACACGAAGACACGGCGGACATGGAGAAACACAAAACTCCGTGCTCCCCGTGTCCCCGTGTGAGTGGAAGGGAGGTGAGATCATGTCCACGACAGGAGAGAAGCCGGGAAAAGGCGTCTATCGCTGCACGAAATGCGGTACAACGCTTGTCCTCGATGATACGACGGATACGCTGCCGCCGTGTCGGAAGTGCAACGGCACCAATTTCGTAAAGATTGCATGACATACCCCTCGCGTCATTACCGCATCACCCCGCGTCTTTCCCGCGAAAGCGGGAATCCAGTACATGCGATAGGGTTGGCGCGTTCAAGCCCTGGATTCCCGCTTGCGCGGGAAAGACGCGAGGGTTCGGCCAAGTTCCTACTGCCCGCCGTAGGAAGGCATAGAAACCGTGCGCCTCTTGGTGGTATGCTGGCTATGAGTCAAGGCGCGTATGCGGGAACCGAGTGAAAGGAATGACGTAATGGCGAGGGCAGACGAGGAAGAAACGAAGAAATCGGCAATCGGCCCTGCAAAGGGTGATTTCGTTGTGCCGCCGGAGGAACTTGTCGGCGCGGAGGTGACGCCGGAGGCGTTGCCGAAGCAGGACGCATTCTGGCGGCCGCCGGTGCGGTTCGGGTCAGTGCCGGTCGAATCCGAGCCGCTGGGGTGGGATCGGCGGCGGGGCTTTCGCAAGCTATTCCCGGCGGTGATGCTGCCGACGCAGGTGGTCGACCGCGTCGAGTTCGGCCATCCCGAACTGGAACCGAACCGTCTGTTCTGGGGCGACAACCTGCACGTTATGCGGCAACTGCCCTCGCAGAGCATCGACCTGATCTACATTGACCCGCCGTTCTTCTCGGGCCGCAACTACAACGTCATCTTCGGTGACCAGAACGAACTGCGCTCCTTCTCCGATATCTGGGAAGGCGGCATGCCGGGCTACCTCATCTGGCTCAACGCCCGGCTCTATGAGATGAAACGCCTGCTCAAGAAAACGGGGAGCATCTATGTCCATTGTGACCATCACGCAAGCCACTATATCAAGGTGGAGATGGACAAGATATTCGGGCATCAGAACTTCTTGAATGAAATAGTGTGGTGCTATGAAACGGGCGGGCGTTCACGCCGTCTGTTTCCGAGAAAGCACGACATTATTCTCTGGTATGCGAAGACGCCCGATTCCTATGTATTCAATGATTCTGAAATTCGGCTAGCGCGTGACACGTCCACAATGCACGAGCCAGTGCTTCATGATGAGCAAGGTAAACCCTATCAGCGCAATTTCAAGAATGGAAAGGAATACCGGTACTATCTTGACCATGGGGTGCTTCCTTACGACTGGTGGACTGATCTCCAGGCATTGAATCCGGCTGCAAAGGAGCGGATCGGATATCCGACCCAAAAACCAGAACCGCTCATCGAGCGAATTGTCCGAACCGGAACAGAAATGGGAGATGTCGTAGCAGATTTCTTCTGCGGTGGTGGTACAACGGCGGCAGTCGCCCAGCGGCTAGGGCGTTGCTGGATTGCGTCCGACCAGTCGCGTGTGGCGGTGGCGATCACCGCAGACCGCATCGCCCGCTTGGTGGAGGATGAGATCGGCAGCCTGTTTCAGGTTCCCGACTTGACCGTCGAGCATTGGGGCGTGTATGAGGCGGGGCGGCTGTCGAAGACGCCACCCTCGCAGTTCCGCGAGTTTGTCCTGCGCGCGTTTGGTGCGAGGCCGGACGATTCGCAGGCGGACATCCATGGCACGAAGGGCGCGGTGCCGGTGTGGGTGGGCGAGCCGAGTCAGCGCAAGAGCGTGACGGCCAAGGATGTGGAGGCGTTCGGCAACGCCATCCGCAAGACGGTGCGCTACCAGCAGGATAACTTGCGCGACGGGGTGATGCTGGCGTGGGGCTATCGAAAAGACGCCATCGAGGCAGCCAACCGCCTGCGCGAGTTGCAGAACACGGACCTGAACTTCGTCCGGCTCGAGCAGGTGCGTATCGACTCGCCGCAATTCCGGGAGCAGGTGGCGGCGCTTTCGACCGAGCACGCGGACTATGAGAACTTCCTGACGTTCGTGCAGCCGCCGAAGGTCGAGTTGGGCTGGAAGCGCATCGCGGCGCGGACGTATATGTTTGACGTGAGCGAGACGGCAATCCTGAATAGCGGGGCGAAGATCATCAACGTGCAGTGGGATTTCGACTACGGCGAGCGGTTCTCGAGCTCCCCGGGTTTTTCGTTCGTGCGCGGCAAAGGGAAGGCCCCGGCGTTGCAGGCGCAATACGAGTTCCCGAAGGGCGGGGTGCATCGCATCGCCGTCAAGGTCCAGGACGACATGGGCGGCGAGGGAATGTGGACCGGCGAGATCGAGGTAAAGTAACGAATGTTCAATCAATTTGCACGGCATGAACAAGCCTTTGTGGATTGGCGGCGGGACGGCTATCCCGGCGTCACAGCGGAGACCTATCAATACATCGACTTCTTGAGCGCGCCTGACAACGACCAAGCCGCCCGGGAGGGCACGTTGTGGCCGCACCAGTGGGCCGCGTTCCTACGGGTGATCTACTCGAACGAAGTCCTGGGGCAGACAGAGATCGGTGCGAAGGGGCTGTTGCTGAATGTGGTTACGGGCGGCGGCAAGACAGCGGCGATTGCGGCGATCATTGCATGGCTGCGTGTAGCGCACGGAGTGCAGAAGTTTGTTTTGCTTTGCCCGAATCTGATTGTGCGTGACAGGCTGGAAGAGGACTTTGAGGGCGGTAAAGTATTCGTTGACCGCGACCTGTTGCCGGGGTATAGTCACGTTCGACCGGAGGACTTCCCCCTCACTACACTCGGTTCAGGGAGAGACGGAGGATGGGCAAGTCTCCTAAGCGCGGACGTGGTTCTCGGGAATATCCACCAATTTTATCAGAGCAACAAATCGGGGCAGAGTAACCTGTCGGCGCTTATGAATGGGCCGGAGTTCGCGTTGTTCAATGACGAGGCGCACAACTCACCCGCGGAGGAATACGACGCGACGCTACGGCGGATGGCGGAAAAGGTGGTGCTGCGCGTAGACACCACGGCCACGCCAGACCGCGCCGACGGACAGACCCCGGACAGCGACATGATCTACGAATACGGTGTGGGCGATGCGTTGGCGGATGGCATCATCAAGACGCCAGTGGTCTATCAACCGGACATCAAGACCGTGCAACTGACCTACACCGACGCCAAGACGGGCGAACAGCGGCGGGTCGAGGAGATTGACTGGGCGGAAGTGGACCGCCTTGGCTTGAGCGCGACGCAATGGGTAACCGACGACGAGCCGATGCGTCAGCAGATGGCGATTGCATTGCGGCGTTTGGATGAACAGGATCGCCGGGCAAAGGGCCGGTATCGGCCCATTCTCTTTGTGATTGCGGTGTGTAAGGCCGACGCGCAAAAAGCGACGTTAACGCTAAACAAGTTCTTCAAGGTCAAGACTCTCATGGTGACTGAGGACAGCGACGAGAAGGATCGGCAAAGCGCACGGGAGTTGGGCAGGAAGCAGAAATCTGGGGAGCCGTACCGAGCCGTGGTCAGTGTCCTCATGCTGAGGGAAGGCTGGGACGTTCCGGAAGTGGGTGTCATCTTGCTACTGCGTAAGTTCAGCAGCAAGGTCTATGGTCAGCAGGTCGTCGGGCGTGGGTTGCGGCGCGTGCGTGGAAAGAAGATTGCGTCGGACGAACCGCAAATCTGTGCGGTGGTGGATCATCCGAAGTTGGAGCACGGATGGTTGTGGGACATCTTCGGCAGCAAGATTCGCCCGAATGTGATGATTGACGACACGTTTGACGAGACGGAAGATCTGCCCGAGCCACCGCCGAAGCAGGAATTAACACAACCGGAGAACGTAATTGATCTGCCGGAGCCGGACCCGAGCTTCATGGACGATGGCGAGTTTGACCTCGGGGAGTTTGACCAGCCTTCAGAACCGCTCGAAGATTGGAAAGAGGCGTTAGCCGCTTTGATTTATGACCCGACGGTTGTCGAGATCACGAAGGTCAAGATCGGTGGCGTAGTGGGCAAGGAACTGGCCGGGGAGCAATGGACAACGATCAAGAGCGCGCCGGAAATACCAGACGGCGACATACCAGACAGTGTCAAGATCTCGGATGATGCATTACGGGACGCGATCAAGGAAACCGTGCTTCAGATGGCCGAGGACATGACCATAGAGGCGGGATACGCGACTGGCTTCAAGAGCGAGGTCTATAGCGCGCTCATGGGCCACATTCGCGAAAAGTTTCTGGCCGGCGCTTCGCTTGGTCTGGCGGAGCGAGATGAGATCTTGTTTGCGTGGAAGATGTTGGCGCAAGTGAAGAGAAACGTTTTGGGTGTTCCTGGCCTGGTAGAAGGAATTATCGAATATGGCGTTCAGTAAACACGGCGACTTCTGGAACCCGAAGAAGAGTCCATACAACTTCGAACGCTTCGATAGTGACATGGAGCGGAAGATGATGGCGCGACTTGATGCGGACCCGGAGGTCAAGAAGTGGATGAAGCGGCACGGCATCTCTATTCCCTGGATAGATGGGCAACGGCACCAGCGCCGATACGTTCCCGACTTTATTGTCGAGTATGATGACGGTCGAAGAGTCATCATCGAAGTAAAGGATCCGAGTAGAATCGACTCCAATGATGTTCAACGCAAGCGCAAAGCAGCCGAGATGTGGTGCAAGCAGCGAAGCATGGAATATGAACTTGCAACGGTTACTCGATAAAGGGGCGATCCGCAATCTCAACGCGCAAGGAGGACTAGACGATGGGTGATTATATTCCGAGCCATGAGGCGATGAAGATTCGGTGGTTGTGGAACTTGATGGTTTGGCTGGTGCGGGATGGGGCGGTGAATGGGCTGGCGCATGGTTTCACGCTGG
>Ga0114918_10002872_pt1 | contig 15299 bp, 19 predicted proteins | sample LantaG_FD_87015 | JGI IMG/M metagenome (GOLD analysis project Ga0114918, IMG submission 87015) | Deep subsurface microbial communities from Baltic Sea to uncover new lineages of life (NeLLi) - Landsort_02402 metaG | ecosystem: Environmental > Aquatic > Marine > Oceanic > Sediment | place...
AAAGGTTTGTTTGGTTTATCGGGATTTGGAATTTTATGTAACTTAACAGTTTCATTGGTTACATAAAAAATCTTTTCCTTATGTGATTCAAGGATATTGCAAAACTGATTTCGTACATCAAGTCCCGAACTTTTAACATTGCGTATATCTAAGAATGTACTTGCAAAAGCGCTCTGATTTAAGTCTCTAAAAATTTGGGTATGAACTTCTCCATCCCTACACATATGGTTAACCGTATTATCAGATGTAAATCCTAAATGAGTATTTGATTTATGAAAAAATACGTTAACTGCTGTATAAACTCCTCTGAATGGTAAATAAAGACCAAACGATCTATTGAACTTACTTCCATATGAAATCATGTCATAATTCCTTTTTATTGTAATGCTTGAATAATATCCAAGCCACTTGAAAAATCTTCTTCTTTACGTTCGTCACTCATATATAGTAATGACAATGCCATAGTTCTATCAATTGGTGAATTCATTATTTTTTCTTTAAAGTATTTGTAACTCTTTTGAATTTTTGGATCATCCGATGTGTCCCATAGTGAAAATGCGATTAACACTTGGTCTTCAAAATTATTGAAATCAGCTTCACCTTTATATTCTCTAAAGCTTCCATTCATTAATTCCGCAACTTTAATAGCATCATTAAGGTATTGATTATCGGTCATTATTTCCTTAACAAATCGAATAAGATTTTCATTATTCGGGGGTTCTTCGACCAATTCAAATTTTGCTAATATTTCAGTAGGGATATCATCTAACGAATCAATTTTAACACGCTCTTTGATTATTTGTAGATTGCAACCCTTACCCAAACTATGTGCTGACTCAATGACTAAAATCTTTTCTAGTGTATCTAAATTTATTCTATCATCTGAGATTAACTTAATTGGTAGGGTGGCTACAAATATTTGATCTTCAACATTATTTACTTCAAACTTAGGTAATTGAGCAAACGCCACATCACAAATTTTGATAATAACTGCCTTCAATGAAGATGCAGAAACATCAACATCCTTACCAAACGTTTTGTAAATATCCTCTAGTAATTCATCGAATACACCATTCTCTCTAAACTTTTTATACTTGTTTTCGATGTTTGCGATAACTACTTCCTTGGTAGAACTCTCACAAATAAATGGAAAAATGAATGGTGAAAACAATAGCTTAATATAGAAAGCCATAACTGATTTGTTATTGACTGTATTCTGTACTCTGGCTTGCAACTGAGTTGACAACAGTGTATAGAATGTCATATACACCAACATGTCTTCCATAATTGAAGTGTTCTGTTTATTGCATTTATTAACTTTTGAAAACATTGGAAGAACTGATGACGGTAATGATTTTCCACCAGACAGATGATCATTTAACACACCCTTTAAATAACGAGTGTTTAAATACACCAATTTCTTAAATTCAATCTCGGTAACTCCAGGAAAGGAAAAATCTGTAATTTGATCTTCAGCAATACCTAGCTTCTCACCAAAAATCTTCATCAATGAAATTAATGGTACATTCTCCATTACTAAACCACCAAGAATCTGTTCAATATTTATACAACTTCCTTCAAGGATGGTTGAAGTAAATGGGTCAGTTTTGATTTTGGTAATATCTGCTTTTGGAAGGATAGATTCATTCTTTTCAATCCTTTCCAATTTTACAATATCTTTTGATTCAGGAAGTACATCAACATTATCAGCTTCTTTTTCAATAAACGTATCCATTTCGTTTTGTAATAGATCGACAGTATCAGGAATTGAAAATGAAGTATTACTATTATCTAATTTTAACGATATCTCAGGTAAGTATTTATTGAGCTTCTCGGAAGTTGATTCTGATTGTTTAGTAAGATCTCTAAGTAACATTGTTAACATTGATGTGTTACAAATACTTACATAATCATAACAGAAGTTTTTAACTATCTGGAATAGTGATAAAAAATCACCATACTCCATGAATATCTTTTCAGTATCTTTGATATTTGACTCATTCATTGCGCCACTAATACGGACACAAATCTTTTCATTACCAAAATTGCCATGATGGAGGAACGTAGTTCTGAATGTACGTTTCGGTAAATCTAATTTGACCGACTTCTGTTGGTCACACTTCATTACTGAATCATACCATCCTTGAGAATTGTTAATTAGCCCTTCCATGTTCAGTACATATCGCTGAATCATGTTATGAGATAAATAGATAGGTGTAAATGACCTAACTTTAAAGTTCGCAATCGTAAGTTTCAGACATGCGGGTGACAGACCATATTTGGGATCATTAGAAAACATAATCGCCGCAAACATATTGTTTTCGGTAATAGTACCGTCTCTAACTTCCCAAATCTTTTGTTCAAAATATTCTGTTTCTTCCATAGTTACTCCTCAATGGTAAACATTTCGGTTACCAACTCCTTAAAGGTTACACATCCTTCGAAACCAATATCTTCCATTTGCCTAATAGCTTCGGCGGCATCAACTTCCATTACATTATCTTCATAATCGTCCACAACGTCCGGTGTATCAACCATTTGTTGTTTGATTTGTTCCAATTGTTTTTTAGTTGTTCTCTTTTTACTGGAACCTTTTGAAATTCCCAGCGTATGATAAATAGTCTCTTTCATTTCCGATTCATCAATTTTTTCAGATAATAACCGAATATCATTGACTTTCAGAAATGGAAATTTTTTACGTAGAGCTTCTACTAGTTTGATTTTCGACTTTGATGCAGTTCTGTAAAACTTAGGTTTGAACCCTGTACGCATTACAATATCTTTAATCATTTTGAACACTTCGGTTTTATCCATTTGGAATATACCAAAGTTATTAAATGTGTTAGAAATATATGGTAGATAATGAGAACCCCTAAAGAAGTATAAAACATATTGTGGTCCCATCTTATAATCATTTAATACACTATCGGGAACAATAGATGTTCTACTACCATCATAAAGCCACCTATTCAATAAGGTGTAACTTGATATTTCCTTTGGTTTATCAGACTTCTTTTTAGGCATGTTAATAACCTATTGATTTAAGGTACTCCATTGTTGCTATAGCTCTCGCATCTTCTTTGTTTCGAAATTCCTTTAAATAATTCCTACATATAACTTTATTACCAAAATTACGTTTGTAGCCACAAGCATAAAGTATCACATTCTTTCTAAAACACGCATTGCAGTTTAAACATTCCTGACCACCTGCATTTGCTCCCGGACCAATTTTTCCATCTGGTGATTGCGGTTTATAACAGGAAAATGTAAACTTTAATAAATCTTCTACTGAACCACCAACTTCGGCGTTACAATATTCTCTTGCTAGGTCAACTTTGTACTTATTAAAGAATGGAGAAGTAACTCTTACAGGTCGTTCAAGGCAGTCTGATACCAAAGCAGATACTTGATCAAATACTTGTTCGTTGTTATCAGATACCCTGTCTGATTTGGTTCCACCAATGTACAAAACATCTAGTTCATACGCACCACATGCATGAATAGCCATAAGTGGATTTCTACATGGTACGTAAGCATTATTTTGTTCAATATGACCTAATGATAAATCATAATTGTACATCAATTTTCCGTGCAAACTCAGTTCTTCTTCGATACCGCGCAAATGCGCGTATTCTTGTTGTGTATAGCGTGTACCTAACATATAATAGATATAAGTAAGAGCATTTGGATCAACTCGACAACTTGTATCTAGAAACCACCTAGCTAAAAAACAATCAATACCGCCAGAATATAGTAAACCGATTTTCATTATACATACCATGTATCAAAGTTGTTAAGACTATCCTCACTATTCAGTACGGTAATATTATCTTTAAACCCTGCAACAATAAGCTGATACATTAATTTATGAATTTGGGGCATATCACCCTGAAATCTAGCTTCTGCTAGTTTACGCTTATCTTCATCAACATCTCTAGCTTCCATGCGTTGTTTACGAACTTCATCTGTGCAGTATAACACAAGTATAACTACATTAAACGCATCACTGAATTTACCTGAAAGGTAATTATTGATTACAAATTCAGTTTGATCATCAGACCTTGGTTGACCATCTACAACCACACATGAATGACCTTTATCTCTACCGCGTTGAATTCCTTCCACCATCATTCTATGAGCTTCGGATGCACTCCAATCTGGAGCGGCTTGACCTTTAAATGCATCAGCACCATATTTGGCTCGTAATTCTCTACCGATAAATACACCGTGAGCATCATATTTTTCTACGATATAATCACCCAATGTGGTCTTCCCTGAGTTGGTTGGTCCAATCATAAAAATAAGATCAGTTTTAGACATTTTTTCGACCCTCTTCAAGTAATCGTTTGTTGTTTAATAATACATACGCAAAGCATTTATCGATGTCATTAAATATTGCAGTCCAATGCACACTTAACCATACGTCATGTAAGTGACTCTTAGATGGATTGATCACATAAACAGGTATTTTCCATATGTGAGCAAACATGATTTCCATTACCGTACCAAACGTAGGTTGTTCTATATACGCAATTACGCAGTCTGATTGCAGTATAAGTGACTTATCTTCTTTAACTATTATTTGCCGTACTGGTTTAGGAATGATAACTGATTTGGTTACGATATCACTCCAACACAAGTTGTGTTCTTCAAACAATTTATGAGTGTTTTGTAGTGGATCATTTAATATGAAGTTTTCTTTAATGGATGGGTCACTATGACAGTAAGATCTATAGTTTTCTGCCTTTGTTGACCCTGCTAAATATGCTTTAATTTTGCTCATTTTAACCTACCTTAAAAGGGATTTTTTGTCTATACATATAGTGTCTTGAATAGGTGGTTTATCGTTAAAAAGAAGTGTACTCAAAAACTCCAGAAAGGAGAACTCCAAATGGCAAAGCAAGAAGAAAACAACGTCGATGTGAATGTGAAAGAAATTGCAACCGTCGTTGGCGGTTGCATTATCGGAACCATCGCCGCCAACTTGATTGTTGGTGGGATGAAAAAAGGCCGGGAGAAGATCTGTTCCTGGTGGACGGCTCGTAAGGAGCGCAAAGCAGAAGAAAAGAAGGCAGAAGCTTCTGCCTAAAAATATCCATCCCCCCGAAGGCAGGGGTCGGCTCAAATTATGAGTCGGCCCCACTTCGGTTTATCACACTCCTCTTTTATTGCCCCACAAATTGATTTGTAGGCGAGGACAAAATATCCATTTTTTTTCTTCGCAAATTTCTGCAATCTGTTCTGAGCGTTGTAGTTGCAGTTCTTTGGTAAATCCTTCTGGCATAAGGTATATTAGTTCATTTGGTATACTTAGTGTATCAACCATATCCTCAATTTCTCTAAGATCATCTTCTCCTTGAACAACAAACTTTATCTGAATTCCTATCTCACCTTCATCATCTAAACGTATGTACTTTTCAAGGTTACTATTCAATTTCAACATTGTAGCCGTATGTTTATCAGCCGCCTTTTCAATATTGTAATCGCCTTTTGGACAATTCGTTTTTGACGGAATACTATTTGATAGTTTAGGACTAATACTAAATAGATGTGGTCGAATAGAACTCTTGAAAATAGTACCGTTGGTTTCAATCGTAATGTAGTGATTATTTTCTTTCAGAAGGTCAATCAGATCAGATAGGTCTTTTTGCATTGTGGGTTCGCCACCTGTGATAACCACATGTTTAACCCAACCGTATTCATTAATCATCTTTTCGTAAAGATCTTCAACATCTACATTTTCAAACTCATTGTACCATGATGTAAATGGTGTATCACAATTATGAACAAGACAACCATAACATAAAAATGTATGATCTTCGGTTTCTAAATTTACAACTGTTACGGTATTAGATTTTTTACCTTCTAATCTAATTATTTGTTTTTGGGACAAAGACGATACAGATTTAACGGTTTTACCATTGAACTTAGGATTGGAATGTTTCATCCTATATGAATTTAATTGGGATGATGTAGCAGAAATTATAATATCTCCAACCTGCAATTCACCAGCATGTACCCATCCTTTATCTTTAACATAAAAAGGATGTTCTTTAGTTACGAATACTTTATTTGAACCAACCACAACTCTAACTACATCATCTTTTGACACTTGCCGGACAAACTTATTTGTAACAGTTGTAGTAGATAATTTTGATTCTTTAATAGTTAGTACTTCATCACCAATACTTAAATTTTCTATTTTTGTTTTTCCATCTGGTGTTTGTACTTCAGCATTTGGTGTGAAACACCAGCCACAACGCATGTTACATCCACTTGTGCGTATGAATACACTTGGTACTCCGATATAAGTTCCTTCCCCCTGTAAAGTGTAAAACATCTCGGATATCAGCATATTAACAATTCCTTTGCAGTTTCTATTTTGTTCTATGCGTTACAGTTACGGTTCCTCGGGTGGTGGCCCACCTTTGGTAATACTTGTTTTTTCACCATCTTTTTCTATAGTGAGTTTAGTTCCATCAACTTCGATAAGCATTGTATCGCTACCAGAACCCATATGTAGGTTTTGAATTTGTTCTCATTAACCCTTTTAGGGATGTTATCTCCTAGACATTCTTCTTAAAGCTCCGACACCTGCACCAATAGCAGTTCCTGCTGCTCCTATACCTGCTCCTGTTTTAACACCGGCCTTTGTCCATCGTTTCTTTAGTCTAGATATAACCATAGCCGCTTTGTATGGAATATTCTTAAATTCAAATCTGAATGTTGGCATAGTTATACCCTGTTATGGGGTTGGGGTTGGACCAAAGTTCTCTGCTTCGTCTCTAGTAGCTTGTGTGAAATCTGCAGCATTTACCACTACTGAGGAATTTTCCCAAGGAATGTAAATATCACTAAGGGGGCTTTGAAAATAACCAGCAGCTTTTGCTGCCGCTACATAACCACCAACCGCAGCTTCATCCATAATAGAATCAAAGAAACAGTTTGGTCCGGAAACGGTAACCTTTACGTTAGCCATTATTGTACTCCGTCTTTTGTCGAATCACGTAAAACTTTGCATACAAAACCTGGAAGTTCACCATTTTCGCAATAGATGGCAACCAGTGGTACATCTAGAAGATATGGGTGTTTACTATTGTTAAAATGTTTAAACATTACATCTTCTTTTTGTGAGAGCTTTCGAATTACTTCTTCATTTAATTTTTTTGGTTCAGAAGAACCGGGAAAGTTACAAGATAAGAATTGAAATTTATCATGTGATCGTGCTAGGCGTGATGTAAGAATCTTAACTGGTACATTATTTTGAGTGAAGGTATGAATATTTGAATTTTCAGTAGGAACTCTACAAAAAAATGCAAACACACATTTCTTATAAATTGGGTGAGTTGCGAGATCACCATATATTTTTTTGGCTTCTTCTGGATGACTCTCCATTAGTTTTACAGGAGTTTGTATACCGTCTTTTTCAACCTTATCCATTTGATTTCGATTGATATAAGTAAACAAACTCGCTTTAATAATCAGATGATCAACAGATGGATCGTCATTGGGTCTAATAAACTGATCCAGTAAAAATGATACTAAATGATAGTTGTTCATTTCTTCCCAAATAGTTTTTTCGCAACTGATTTGAATTTACTACCGGCTTTTGATGCCAGTTTACCAACATCCGTATTAGCAATCTTATGCACTTTTTTATATGCTTTTGAGTTGGATATCTTTTTGGCTATCTTAGAATCTGCAATTTTATCAATAATTTTTGGAATTGGATCTAAAGGAGCAAGAGCATGAGCCGCGTCGGTTCTATACGTTTCATTAAGTAGTTCTACAACCTTATCATATTTATTCATCTTAACCTCTATCAAATATCACATTGGGTAATGAACCACGTTCAAATTGCTCAACTAAATCATTAAGTTTTTGTTCACCTTCAGAATATAACTGATCAGCATTTAACTGAATCTCACCAAATGGTGTTGAAATATTTTGATATTTTTGTCTTATACGACCAATTCGTTTCATCATCATTGCTACACATAATTCAACAAAGTAATCTTCTATCTGTGGTGTAATATCAGTTAGTTCTTCATCAAGTTCAGCTTCATATTGAACAACAGCAGATCCTCTAAATTGAGGACTGACTCTTAATACGTTTGGTGGAATATACTCAACAGTATAATCATAAATTGACCATAACTTAGTGGTCATCGCTTTAAGAACTTGTAAGGTGTAAGCTGGAATGGACTCATAATTGAATACACCCAACCAAGGATGACCAAGAATTAAATCTTCACTTTGAGTAGGCCAAAACCCTTGAACATCAAGAATTTGTCTATTATCAGGATCGATAACATAGAATTCACTATTACGATTAGGTACATGAATTTCTGATACAGTTGTATCTAAAGTAATTCTACGAACCGCAGGAAAATACTTTTCAAATTTCTTTAATGCATTTCGTTGTAGGTAATCCTGTACCTGTTCATCTGTAAATTCTAGAGGTTGAAACGGCAAACCTAACTCGTCCTTGATTCTTTCAATTACAAATGACCAAGTGAGCATTATGTTACCTCATTCTCGAAAAACGTCATATACTGTCTGTTCTGCGACATTGCAAACAATTCCTGCCCGTTTTAATGCGGCTAGTACAACAGCACCGTTTTTGATCTTTACTTTATGTCGAACATTCTCAAGAAGATTTTTCTTCTTCTCAATTAAAGTCGATGGGAATCCACCATTAAGGTAATCCGAAATCAAACTGTAAGATGCAAGTTTAAGATTACGTATCACGATATCTTGCGCATTTCGGATTTTCATCAATGATTTTTTATTTGTTCCGAAATCTTTAATAAAAATGTCTTTGCAGTCCTTAATATTCTCATATACTTGTTTCATATCTCCACCAGACATTTGAACTATATCATCGGCGTGTTTAAGAATTGTACCTTTACTAATTCCTTTAACACCTTTGAAGTCATCACTAACATCTCCATCAATTGCTAAGAACATGGTAAACCATTCTAATCCAATGTTTGGAAAATTCCAATCTTTCTTAAACCAATGGGCAAACGCAGTTTCATGATTCAGAATTTTATGACTCTTGTAGTGACGATAGAATATAAATGTATTTTTGTTGTCAATACATTGAAGCATATCTTTGTCAATTGAATAAATAACATCTACTTCATTTTCTTCAAACTCACCATACACATGTTTTCGCAAATAGAATGGAATAAAATCTGCTTCCATGAATTCAAGTTTTACGACTGAAACATTTGGTGCTCTTGCACAAATCTTCTCAATCATTTCATAGTTCTTATTCAACGTATTATAGAAAATTTCTTTATCATCAAGTGAAAGGAAAGTCAGTGTTTGGTCACGATTACCTTTGTAACCTTTATAAATCTGCTGGTGATATACCGATACTCCGTGTTCATAAAAGAACACCAAGTTAATATCAATACCACGTTTACGGGCATATTCCTTATGGAATCTAATATATTCAAGTGTAGCACCAAACAATGAATCATCTACATATTTGGTGCCTCGGGATTGATCAATGATATATTTAACTGCCCATTCCTGATAAAGAGATTGAATACATCCTTTTAGGTCAACAAAGATATTAAGTTTCTTTGCACCAGATATTGATAATATCTCGTCAAGATACTCATACTTTGGATAGTAACTTATTAGTTGTGGTGTATCAAATGACATATAACCTCCTTAAATAAGGGGGAGCCAATTTAATGACTCCCCCTATTAACTTATTGTTGTACACGAACAAGACCAAGAATCCTGAACTTGATTGATCCAAACAACATTTGTTCAAATACCATTAAAAAATCACGTTTTTGTTTGTAAAATTTGAAATTGAGTTCTGCACCTGAATTGATTTTGAATGGTAAAGCACCTATCGTGAATTCACATTCCGGTACTTTTTTATCCAAATCAAATTCACTCATTACATTAGCACTTAATTCTTCAGATGTATTTCTGGCTTTAACACTTATACTGCCTTTTTCATCTTTAAGTGATACTGTAATAAAATCAGTACCCATACTTTCACATATTCCCTTAACACGTTTAACCATAAACGGTTTAATATCGACGCTGAAAATCATTTTATCTTCTGATTCATCTACTTTAGAAGCTAGTGCATCTTCATCAATGAATGAATTACTCATTAAATCTCCAGCAGGTTTTCTAAACCTAACTGTTGATTCTTTATCGATGATCTCATAGAATTTATCATCTTCATTAAGGGTCAAATCTTCGTTTGCCCAATCAACAGAATCATCAACATCTAAAGCTCTCATAACTGAGTGCTTTTCTTTTGCATTTGAAATTGCTAAACTCTTCTTATCAATAATGTTAGTAAGATCAAGTTCTACAATTGTATTTCTGTAATTATCTTGTTGACATACAATTCCCTGTCTAATATCGCAATCATTACAAGGTAACCAAGGCATCATTCCGATGCATTCAGTAAATGTCCTAAAGTTATCTCTAGTAATTGCTACAGGTCCAACAACTTGTTTATTAGTTGTACTACTTTGGTTCGTTTCAACTACTTCAAGAGCGTCTTCATTTCCGTTTGTAGAATCAAGTGTGATTCCATCGATTGAACTTAGATCCATCTGAATTTTCCTTCATCTAAATATTTAACCATATCTAAACATGGCATATTACTTACTTGACCTATGCTAATACTATCAACAAACACAACTGACTTTTCGATAATTGCAAGTAACTCCGTTAGTTTTTGACCACTTTTGATTTTTTTGTTATCATCATTAATTGCAAAAATCATTCGGATGAATTCATTATCTTCATCCTTACCTTTAACAAATCCAAGAATTAAATTATTCGTTTTTTCTACAATCTTTAATTCTTCGTTATCAGTTTTCTGTTCCTTTTGAGATAGTTCTATCTTAAATAATTTCTTATTCTTCTCACAAAATTTGATAACATCATAACAATTAATATTTAGATCGATTTCCGGTTTAGTTGATAATGTCTCCACAAATAGTTTTTTGATACCATCCGCAATTTTCTTATAATCTTTTTTATTCATTGGTATATCTCATTTATATTTAGTGAATTTTTTCTTGTTCTTAATCTTAACTTCATATGGTATAATTGGGAAAGATCCAAAATCTCCCCCTGAATTTTTATTGTAAAACAACTTAATTGATTTGATAACATGAGAGTTGTTGTTTTTAAGATTTATGTAGTGATAATCTGGTTTATTTGAATCACTAAGAATTACGACATCTACTCTGAAAATACTTTCAAAGAAACATACAGATTTGAGTAGAGACGCATATGAAAATGATTGCCCCGCCGCATACACTCTAGATTTCTTTCTAAGAGATAGTGAATCATGACCATATTCACCCAAAATATCAAAATTACCCTCACCTAATACAACTAAATTTGAGTTTGGTGAACCTCCAGGAATGCTGAAGTAGTCGAGCATCTCAACACTCATAGCCTGAAGACTCACCTTACTCATTTTCATCCAATGACCGGCCTCGACATTCCGGCAAAATATTTTAGTATGATTTTTGGATAGAAATCCAACCATATTTGTTTGAAATAACTCTTTGAACTTTTCATAATTTGGGTCGGTGTCAGAGAGGTTATTCATATTCATAAATTCTTTGAAATCAAATATTACATTGGGTATATTTTCAATTGGTATTTTTGAGTTAACCCGTTGTAGTAGATAATCATATTTATGTTTAAATTTATCAACATTTAATTCCGGTATTTGAAATATTCTTGTATTTCTACGAGTTGATCTAGATACCGATTTTTCAACTTGCTTAATTTCATCTTTTGAAATTACCTGTTCTGATAATTTCCTATCTCCGGATATAATTTTTATGAATTCTGGCAGAAATAATTGTGCATTGCAAAAGAAACAATGGGCAAATGGTCGTTCAACATTTTTGCTGACATACATATGTCCTTGTTTTCTCAATGTAGGATGATCACCACAAACTGGACAAACACAGATGAAATCATTGGTAGTATCTTTAACGATCCTAACGTTAAAATCACCTAATAATTGTTTCAATTTGTCAATGTTCATAACTATTTTGCGCCAAATACTTTATAATATGCTTTTCCGGCTTGCACAATATCAAAAACCATCGCCATGAAATGAATCATTGGTACGGCGCATCCATTGTGCATGTTACAATACTTATTAAGTGTGATTTTAGCCCACGGAGCAATCTTTGCTCGAGATAACTCAGTGTATATTGCGAGATAATCTGGTTCACCTTCTGAAAACGAATTTTCTAATTCAGGTATTGTTGAATTTATTACATTATTCTGTTCTGGTTTTCCAATTGCTTCACATAAACGACAAATAAGACCGACCATCTTTTTGTCTAATGTGATTATCTTATCTTTACTTATTCCGGTTAATTTATTGTTATTTGTATGTTGTTGTAATGTATTAACAATCTGTCTTATATCTGGAATTAGAGTTTTTACAACTAATTCAACATTTTTCTTTTCATATTCTACATTTTCAGATTTAAGAATGTGTTCGCAGTATTCAACAGCGAATTCCTCTTTGATCGTTTTCATTTCAAATTTCTGAAATCTAGATAATAATGCGATTTCAATTTTAGACGCATAATTACCTGTGCAGAGAAATCGACCAATTGTTTCATACTTCTCAAAGATATGCCTAAGACCTTCTTGAGCATCTTTGGTCATAAAATCAAACTCATCTATGAAAACAATCTTGTGATTACTAGCCATTGGTGGTGTTTTTAGATATGGTTCAATCTGTTCTCTTACAACCGCAATACCGCGATCAATAGAACCATTCAATTCAAGGATGTCTGCTCTATCTTTGATCAACACATCCTTAATTACCAATGCACTTGTAGTTTTACCAGAACCCGGAGGTCCATGTAGTAACAAATGTGGTATTTCTCCATTTTGAAGACATCGTTGCAAAAAGATTCGTTGATCCTCTTCCAATTTAATATCTTCTAGACGAGATGGGCGATATTTATGTACCCAAATTGCATCCGTAAGTGGTGCTTCATCATTAAAGTCTAACACTGTAAACTCCTTTACTTGTTTTCACAATTTATTCCTATACCAATAATTACTGATCTTTATTGATTTTGGTTTTGATATATTGATCACATTTGTCAAGGAGTTGAAAAATCTTATCTGCTCGTTCATACTTAACTACCGTGATTTGTGTATGTTCAAGCATCTTTTTACAAACGTCACTTCTATCATCCGTTAGCATAGCAGAATCAATCTGTCCATAAATTATCCGAGTACAACCAACGTTAATCATTTTTCTTAAACAGGCAGGACAAGGTTCACCCGTAATGTAAAATATACAACCCTTTAAACTAGTACCTGATCTAGCAGCATTATTAATTGAATTGGATTCTGCATGTTCCATATAATCATATTTTTCAGGACGGGTTAATGGAATCTTAGAATCATCACATCCTCTAGGTGGACTATTGTAACCAACGGACAAAATGGTTCTATCAGAATCTACCGCAATACAACCATGTTTAGTTGATGGATCTAAAGATCGTTGAGAAACAATAAACGCCAACGTCATAAACCATGTATCCCAATCGGGACGTTCATCTACATGGATTTCAGGGAGATCTAATGATTCAATTTTGGTTTCTTCAGGTTTTTCCACTTGTTCTATTCCTTTTAATACTTCCATAAGAAAGTGTTTAGCATATTCTTGAATTCCTGGTGATTTACTTTCTCGGTTTCCAGCGATGTTGATTGTAAATGGTGTGTCCAAATAGAATCCTTTAGACAACTCAAATGTTATATTATGTCTAACATTATCAATTACAGTTGGGTCCATACAATCAATAATACGTGTAACAATCATGTATGGAATACAATGTCTTTCGCAATAGTCCTTAGTTTTCTTTGATCCACCCGTAAGTCTATCATTAATGAAAATCAGAGTGAAATTTGATATACATACGTTTTTCTCTGTTCTCACTAAATAGTTACTTGAAAATGATTCTATTTGATTATAGTTATCTGGAATTTTACCATCTTCAGCTTTCCTACCTTTAGGACAATATCCACCATGAGGTATTCCCAATTTAATCGCCGCGTCAAGACCACCTCTATCTGCCCCAGTTTGACCACCGGAAATTATTTTAATTATTGACATCTGAATATAAGTTCCTAGAATTTCAGTTTTAGTTAAACCTTTACAGTATGTTCTCATGTTTGTCTTTTAGGTTCTCGCATGAGTTGCCCCCTTAATTAAACCCTAATTGAAACTCCAGTTGGATATTAATTCATTCTTTTTATTACTACGGTTGTTTGGTCAGTAGCTTTTCTTTTAATTGGCTCACCGCCTTCGGCGGGCTACGCCAATTACGTTCGGAGCATCTGGGTTAACGAGACCACCTTATTTTAAACTCCATTTAATATCCAATTGGACGGGGAAGGACCGGCATTGCATTTGGGGGACCGATTTGCATCTTCCCAGTCCCTGCCGATCTCGGCTTTACCACCTACCTTCCGCACGTACCTCACAAAAGAAGTGTGTGACACGTTGGAAATGAACTTTGAGATCTCATTCAGATGCGCCTAGTCTGACTCTAGTATAGGTTGAGTTTAATGTGTATACCTATAACACAACTGACATTTGACCATTTATTCCCAATTAGAAATATTCGTGTCTTGGTCAAAATCAGAAATTAATCCGGGACTACAATGTGAGAAATTTACAGGTACATACCTAACCTCTACTGGTGGGGTCTCTCTACAAAGTGTCCCGGGATATATCTTTTAAATATATCCGTAAGACTGTTTGATTTTTGTTCTAGTTAATTATCGACTAACCCGATTTAAGAACTTTTTCTCCATATCGGTGTCTTCAAAACAACCTCTCATTGTACTTGTAACCATACATACACCGGGCTTGTGAATACCTCTAGTACTCATGCATTGATGTTCAGCTTCAATTAAAACTGCAACACCTTTAGGCTCCAATGTAGTCATAATACAATTAGCTATTTGTTGAGTTAAAGCTTCTTGAATTTGTAGGCGTTTAGCAAAAGCCTCAACTACTCTTGCTAGTTTACTTATACCTACAACTTTCTTATTTGGTACATAACCAATATGTGCAACACCAATAAATGGAACCATGTGATGTTCACAATATGATTCCATTCTTATATCGGTTAATGTTACCATATCGGAATATTCTTCGACTTCTTCAAATGTGCGAGATAAAATTTCAGAGGGGTTTAATGTATAACCTTTGAAAAACTCATTGTAAGCACGTAATACTCTTG
>Ga0114918_10002873_pt1 | contig 15297 bp, 29 predicted proteins | sample LantaG_FD_87015 | JGI IMG/M metagenome (GOLD analysis project Ga0114918, IMG submission 87015) | Deep subsurface microbial communities from Baltic Sea to uncover new lineages of life (NeLLi) - Landsort_02402 metaG | ecosystem: Environmental > Aquatic > Marine > Oceanic > Sediment | place...
CTTAATATTCATATTCACATCCTTTAATATATATTCCACTTGCAAAACAATAGTTTATTTTGTTATATTATATACTGAGAATTGATATCTGTCAATAGGCTATATTTCGTGGTAAAATGGGAGTGAGGTTCATTATGTTCAATGGTAAACCGGTTAGTGACAAGATGCTCAGGCTTATTCCGAAAGTGGGGATTGCCGTTATCCTCGGCAGTGAGGGATCCGGCAAATCTAATCTGGCCTACGGGATCTTAGAGTCCCTCAAGGGTAGCGGTCGACGTCTCCTTGTGTATGGCCTGCCCCTCGAGAAAGCTATTTATCTTCCTGATTACATTAGTGTTTGCCCTACAACTGATTTCCCAGAGGGAAGTATTATCCTCGCTGATGAGGCTTATCTCCAGTGGTACTCCAGGGGAAGCATGAGCTCACCAAATAAGTTTATGGATGTCTTTAGTGGACTGGTTCGCCAGAAGGATATACTGGCAATATATATCACGCAGTTCGCTCGTAAGCTTGATATAGGGCTGGTATCTTCACCCAGGGTGCTGTTAATAAAGCAACCTTCCCTTTTGCAAATGTGGCTGGATAGGTCAGCACTTAGACCGATATTAAGCGTGGCTTCTGAGGCTTATAAAAGACTCGAGAGAGAGCCGGCTCCGGAAGGAAGTAAGCGGGAAGTCCATGAGATTGAGAAGAGAATGACTGAGCTGGGAGCTGATACCGAGGTTAGCCCAAGATGTTTGATAGCGACCTATGTTCTGTCTAACCGCTTCGAGGGGAAGATTGATCCTTCTAACTACTCCCCGACTTTCTGGTCCGAGAATCTAAGTAAAGCATGGAAGGGAGTCAGCCTCATCCAGGAAGAATTACCAGCGTTTAGTCATAACCAGGTACTCTGCTGTGAATGTGATAGCCCAGCTGTTGGGGTTTGTACTTGCCATGGGAATGCCTATTGCCAAGAACACTCAGAGGGGCATACAATGGTAAACAGGAGGTAAAAGTGCCGAAAGAGCACTACAAACCATCCCCCTGGGAGCATCCGGAGATCTACGAGAAGATGGAGGTAGAACCGGAGGAGCCCAAACGAGACAGAAGCCTCAGAGAGTTTATGGAGATCAAGCTCTCATCTGCTGGTTTTGCTGTTGATATGGCGCCGGGTGGAGATATCCTTGCCTGGCCGAGGGGAACTAATATTAGCGAAGCAAGTTATATCATTGGACAGCGGGGAGATATCTTTGTAGTAAAAAGTGCTACAGGGGCTTTTGCCAGGTCGAAGATAAAGAAGGCCATGGATATGTACTTGAAACAGTGGTACGCCCTTTATAAAATGGGGCTAAGAACGTAAAGGAGGTAATCAAATGCCGAATAAACCATCACCATGGGGATTGGGGAAAGAGCCAGGACCAGTCAAGGAAGAGCACGCTTTCGCTTTGTCAGCGTTACCTGTAAACTCTATTCCATTTATCAACAGACTAAAAGAAGTGCTTGATGAAGCCAAGACCAACAGCCTTTATACTTTTGGGGGACATAAAGAGGGGGGGGGATGAATCCTTCTGGAAGGCCCGTGCGTTACTATGGATGCTCAATTCCCATTTTTTTGGTCAACTGGCTAATATCGACATGTCTGAAGAGTGGAGGGAATTAAATAAGGCTCATAATGAAGGTCTATTTTAGGGATACCAAAAAGGAAGCTACCAAGGGCCTTAAGAGGTGACTTCTATGCCAAAGAAACCTGAAGACTATAAACCGTCACCCTGGTTAAAAGAGGCTGTACCTGTTACTTCAGCGAGTCCATATAAGAAACCACCCCTAAGACATGAAGTACCTACATTCGGGGAAAAGGGAGCTGTTCCCGAATATAAGCCAGAGGCAGCAGGCCGGAGAAGGGTGCTTGAGGCTAGATTAAAACGTGGAGAGCCTGTATCTATTAAACTATTAGCCGAGTTTCCTGACCTTATAGAGAAATATAAACTCCCTACCCCCGAACCTAGTATGCCAGAAATTCCGACAACTGTAATGACTATGTTTGAACCTGCTGCTAGGATAGAGCTTCCAGTTGTAAATGCAGTTTCAGCGTTACGGGATGAGAATATTATTAGTTCAGGGTTCCATGAGAAGCTAAACCAGAGGTGGACTATAATCTTTAAGGGTGATATTAGCCAAAAGGCCAAAGATGCTGCTAAGAAAGCCTTTTTGGATGTAAGTGTCCGGACAACAAGGGGTGGATCGATTTGGACGGATGTATCTCTTCCTGAAGTTGGGGTTACAGAACTTGGTCGCGCCGAAGAAGCCTTTGATGATTTTGCTGAGTTCTATTCTGGTAAAAAGCCAGAGGTAAATTTAGTTGAACAGTGGCTTATAAATGGGGAAGCTACTTATAAGTAACGAGGTGATGGAATGAATAAGGACCCCAAAGACTATAAACCATCCCCTTGGTTAAAAGAAGCTAAACCTGTTACCCCAGAGGTTACAGGACGAAGCCCTATCTTAAAGCCCACTATGACTTTAGAGGAATTTAAGAACTGGGACTTTCACGTTCCTGAAGGGGGTTCAAGCAAGACACCAAAAACTGTCTTGTCTTGGGATAGGGCTGATTATGAAACCTTATATGATTTAAGCCAACAGGGAGATCAGTTCCGCTTTGATGAGGCATTAGGTAAGGGTTGGAAAGAGTGGAAACCATCATTGTATCTTAGAGAACAGATAAAGCGGAATGAACCCATTACAGTTTATCGCGCAAGCGATACGGGCGATATTATTCCTGGTTCCTATGTCTCTGAATCCTTAGAATATGTAAAAGAACATCAAGAAAATATTATGCAGGGTGCAGGTAAAATATATTCATTAAACGTCAAACCGGATGAATTGATGACTTATGATGACCCGCATGAATTTATCTACATCCCGATGGACGCAGATAAAGAATATCAGCGTCTCATTGATAAAGGCATTATAACGGAACCATCAATTGCCCTGCCAACCCCCGGGCCTAGTATGCCCTTTATAAAACGTAGCTAAGAACGTAAAGGAGGTAATCATGGCTGAATTAAATCCTGGCACAGAGGTCAGATTAAAATCAGGTACTGAGGGCTGGGTAAGGGCTACTATTGTCGAACACTACGACGTAATCCGTACAGTCGGCGGCTATATGTACGGTGGGGGTATGACACCTGGCTATCTGGTGCACGTCCTGGAGGGTAAACATAAGGGGGAAAATATAAACGTGCCTGAGAACTACGTTGAACCAATCAGTCCAGTACCAACAAAAGGGAAGAAACCTTATACTACGTCCCCTTGGAGATAAAAGTGCCAAAGAAACCTGAGGACTATAAACCATCCCCCTGGAGGGAAAGAGGCTTTAGAATTGGATGGTCCGAAGAAACCATAGCATGGAAGGCGCTCGACTTCGAGTATACCGAGTTGAAAAACGAGACTACCCTTGATGATCTGATAGCCTTCCTCAAAGTCAAGGGAGGCTGGGCTACCGTACTAGCAGAGTTCCGCCGGCGCCATGGTGATGTAAATGGTGTATGGCTTTGCAAAAACTTAGCGGATGCAATTCTATATTACGGAAGAGACTATGCTTTGGGAGATACAGCTGTGTACCTAGAATATGAGTATGACCCCAAGAATGTTATCATTGAGCTGGGTGCCGATGGGACATTTGTTCTTGAACCAACCTTCATTGGTGAGAAGGGAATTAAGAAGACGCAGGTTATGAATGACTAAGAATCTTAAAGACTACAAACCATCCCCCTGGTTAATCCGAGCCAAGCCCCCGATTATACATGAGGCAACAACTGTAAATCCCGACCCAACAGAACTGATGCCTATAGAGGTTAAATCAGCTTTCCCCGAAGGAGCAATTTCGGTTTTAACGGTAGAGGAGAAAAACTTAATTGATGATTTGATTGAGGAAGTACCAGACGAAAATGACACCCGTGTAATAAACTACTGGCAGATAGTAGGTGACAAAGAGGTTTATTTGGAAGGCTGGTGTGATAAATGTCTTGAAGGGATGGGGTACCCCCCAATGGAGGGAGGAGAATGGGACAGTAAAATTGACCACATGGTTAATGACACAAAGAGAACCTTAATTGCCAAACAAACAGAAGGTGCATTATCTCCTGTTTATATTGTTGAAAAACTTCCCCTCACGCTGATTGAGGGTGGTTTCCGTGAGTTTGAGGCTGGTGATAGGGGATGGCTTTATGGTGTTAGTTGGGGTGTATATAAAGAGAAGCCATAGATACTTCCCACCCACGAACCCGGTATACTGGAAACTAAGTAGACAGAGGTGATGAAATGAGTAAGGAACCTAAAGACTACAAACCATCCCCCTGGTTAAAGGAGGACTTAACTTATGATAAGGTCAGGATGCCACCAGCTATAGTTAGTGCCCTGTATCAGCTGCAGAAGGATAGGCAGGAAGTGGAGTATGGTGGCGCCATCGACTTTGAGCTGATTAAAAAGAAACCAGCAGTTGAGAGGGTGCTTTCTTATACTGGGATAGTTGAGGCTGTGCCGGCGTCAACTTGGGCTAAAGTCTTCTTGAATCCAGATGTAGAACTCACCTTTCACACGCATCCCGGGCAGAAAGTAGCCATCCCAAGCGAGGGGGATATCATTTTCTTTATGACGACCCCTCAGAAAGCTATGCTTATTTTTGCCGGGGAGGAAGCTATTTTACTAACAAAAGGAGCTAATACCCCACCGGACGACTACTGCCGGCAACACATGGAATACACTAAAAGTCAAGCTGCAGGAGTTAGTGTGTCTCGGTACGATCCCCAGACTGCCTTAAAGGAACAGCAACAGATGGTAAAAGAACTGAAAGATGAAATTGATATTGACTGTGTTATCTTCCCGGTTAAGGAACCGATAGATATAACTATTAAGATTGTGCAGGACATTGCCAGCGGTGGGAGGAGACCAGAAATATTTAGGTAGGAGGTTAACGATGGCTAAACAATCACCATGGAGCCGAGAAGAAGTAAGTCCCATAGATGAAGGTAACATGGTAGCGGTAAGTAACTGGTACCGGCTAGATGGGGAGAAGAAAGGCAGGATAGTCTTATACATTAAACCTGGTCGGGGAGGTTACGCAGTCCCATTTGTGACCCACTTAGAGACTGCAGAGGGTGGGGTCCACGCCTTATGCTATGGTCGTTATGACATGACTCTAAAAGTAGCATTAGAGGACTTTAGCCAGCGTGTGTATGAGGAATTTCACACTCAGATACAAGGTAAGAGGTGACTTATGCCCAAACAATCACCATGGGGAACATCGGCAACTGGAGAAACGCCACGCGAAAAGGATAGGAAAGAAGCTATTGAGCTTACCATTCAAGCAGTGGAACATTTGAAAATGGCTCGGCACATGAATGACTTTGACTCAGCATTATGGAGACTGGTTGATGCTGCAGGTTTAACAGGCCGCTATGCAAATGTAAATGCTGTAGGATCGGAGACTAATCCCACGAATATGGGTTATTTTATTGACCAGTATAAAGGTCTAGCTAAGTAACTTGGGTAGCAAATCTGGGTAAGACCAAGCGACCTGAGAATTGTGTGTAGTCACTCTTTAATTGGGAAAACTCCGGATTCACAATGGACGATTAAGCTCTTTCCTGCCTGGGAAATAGCACAAGCTTCTCCTACTTCGCCATTCTTCTCAGTAACTATGGCCAGGTTTTCATTATCTTGAAGTTCTAGATGGTCAGCGAGTAAAGCCTTTGCTTCTTCACTGGCCGAGAGGAGAAAATCAGCCTTCCCAGCTGTAACTAGCTCCTCAGTGTCCTTCCGGAGCTGCTCTCCACCGATAAATAGAATCTTATAATCATCAGGCTTCTTTATTTCCAGCGGCATCTCCCTGCTCCCTTCTGTAATCCTCCACCCATTCAGGGTGTTCTCTAATTAGATCCTCGGCCCTTTGGCCTTTAAGAAGCTCCTTTGCCCTGATTGCGCTAATAGGCATCTGTTTATTGCTCTCGGGGTCAATTTTCACACCGGTTTCACCCTCTAATTTTTGCATGGTTTCGCGCACAGCTCGACGGTGGACATACTGTTTTAGTGTGGGAGGCTTTAATTCACGGAAGTACGTTATCTGCTGAAGGACTTTCTCTTCTGGCATATTAACCTCCTACAAATGGTAGCGGGGGTGAGAATTGAACTCACGTAGGTCAGCTTATGGGACTGGCCAGGTAACCAACAACCTCCCCGCGATACCGCTGCCTTTACCCTAAGGCTAATAATAACAAAGAGGCAAGACTAATGTCAAGTAGTCTTGCCTCTCAGCCTGATAGCTATGGCAGTATAGCTGCTCTAAATCTTAGGCTTTGCCGCGATAGCGCTGGGCTACATTCACCGCAGTCTTGGGTACTGGCTTGCCCTTGTAGATAGTGGTACCGGTTATCCCTCTGCCTGTCCCCGGAGGAATCAGGTAGGATCTCAGATGATCCGGGACTTGACCTTTCGGGAAGCTCGCCCTCTTGATGATCCCTTTCCCTGGGGCGAATGGGGATGTGGTCACCGATAGGTTCGGGTTCGCCATGACCGAGGCGAGGTTGATATCGAACTTCATGTTTGCCTCCTTTCACTAGCTTTTAATCCAGATTAACATGAGGGAAGCGAAGATGTCAACCCCCCCCTATCCTTAGTGTAAAGGCTTTAGCCAATCGACCTTTCGATAAATTTCCATAAATTATTAGGAACAGGGGTATTTCTTAAGAAATAGTTGGCCAATGAACTAACGAGGAGATGACGCCACTTTTATAGCTTGGTATTGGCTTTCAATATCGTAAGCTTTATCCCAGAGAGCTTTGACTGAGTTTAGAATGTCGGTGAGGTCATTGAGTGTACCTGAGTAAGTATCAACACCGCTGCGGTCCATTGCCTTCCAGGTAGAGCGGCAGGCAGCCAGTAATTTTAGAACCTCGGCTCTTATCTCTACCGGCGCTTCCATTGCAGCAGCAAAATCATCCTCACACTGTAGCTCAGCCCGGGATAGTCTTACCTTCTGTCTAGCCTCAGGAGTAATTGTGCCGGCAGAGGAAAACCTGATGGCTTCATTTATGTAGAGGTGGGAACGCCCCATGTGGTCTTTTATGCAGCTGAGACCATATTCGCAGTGGCCATGCTTAACAGGTGTATGGATAGTTGGACGTCTGGTCATGAAGCGAGGTAACGGAGGCCCTTGACCTGGTGGGGTTGGTAAAAAATCCTTTATACTGGGCATATCTTATTCCTCTTATTCCCACTCTACCCCCCTACTATATAAACTGTCAAGTTCCATCCATATACCGCTTACTTATCTGAAGGCTGATCCTCTTCCTCGGTATCTCCCTCACCTCTCATCTCTTTCCCAATATCCTTAACCGCCTCAGCGGAGTCCTTTACACCCTTTCTGGCGCCCTTAATTAACTTCCTTATTACTCTAAATGGGGCAGCTGGGTCGGGCAATGGCGGTAATCCTCCTAATGGCAACTTTGGCATTTTGGTACCCTCAACTAGCCCCCTATAAAGGCGGCTTCTTTCGCTCTCACCGACGCTTCAGTTTCCAGTGTTTCCGCAATCTTACTTCCTGCCGCTTCCCTCGCTTCACGCGAAAGCCTACTAGGATCGAATCTCTCTCTATTCGGCCCCGCCATCACTATTGACTTTATATCTTTTCCTGCTTCTTTGACCGTATCCAATGTCTTATCAAGAACACTAGCAATTACATCCATCTCGTTCTTCCCTGTTTTGTCTTTACCTCCCTCTTTCAAACCCTTAATTTCTTCCTCTAGCTTTCCGATGGCATCTTGGCGGCCCTCTGATATTGCCGTACTGAGGGAGGTAATTTTGTCCTCAAGTATTTTAATCCTATTAGTTGTGATTTCGGCTTTTAGGGCGGTAATTTCTCCACGGAGTTCCTTGAGCGTCTCATCACTTTTTGTATCACCTTCTCCTGTATTTGGGTTTTGTGCTATGGCCATGATTGCATTTTCTATTTTCTCCAGCCTGGCATTAAGCGCAGCTTCCTTCTTCTGCTCTTCGGATTCCGTAATTTTAGTGACTAAAGTGCTGATGACTTCCTCCATCCTGGTTAGTCGAGCGTCTGCTTCTGGATTCATCTCCTGCTCTTCTTTCTTCAGAACTGGAGGCGGAGGTGGGTATGGATAACCAAGGTATTGGGTGGATCCAGGATAACCTCCTCCACCAAACGGATATCCCATCATATTCATTGGTGGGCCTATTTGACCAGGGAGACCAGACATTGGCATGAAGCCACCAACTGGAGGTTGTTGTGACCCAACCCCCCAACTTGTTAGCGTCATCTGTAAATCGGCATTTCCTTCCGCTGCGGCTTTTTGCATGGCAAGTTGGTATTTCTGAGGTATGATAGATACCGCTCCTTTAGGCACTCCGGCCATCTGACTAAGGAGATGGCCTACTTCCATGGGATGCAGGACCCCTTTCATATCAGCCCAGCTCATAATCTCAGTGGTCACATCCTCCTGCAATCCTGGGAAATTAGCCAATACTTCACGCAGGATGCTAGATGGTTCAGGCATCTCCTTATAGATTTTACTTTGCCCAGATGCTCCTGTGTCTATCTTTTTAACTTTTGACTTATCCCCATCCGGTTCCTTAAGTGTATAGTCTTCCGGGACTTCTGCTACTTCACACTCCTCTTTAGTTGGGTGTGCCTCCCCTTTGTGCTTACCTGCGTAGTGCATGACAAGAGAGTTCCATCTTGGAAATGCCAGTTTACACTTATGACATAAGTAAAAGTTAAGTACGGTCGCCATCTTGTACCTCCTCCTGTTTCTTATCCACTTGATTCCCTTGTCTTCGCCGGACTATAAAATCCTTTATAGCCGTATCTAAATAGATATCTATAAGCCAAATAAACAACTGCGTTACAGTAGCTGATGGTATCCAACCATAAGTAAAAGAGAGGTCAGCCTCTTGCTGAGCTTTCGCTTTTATGCGCTTAGACACCTTAATTAGAAGTTGCGTCTTTTCTTCTTCAGGAGTTTCTACAGGGGTAGATATATCCTTTGCCTTGCTTTTCATGACGTAATTATATATTACTACTCCAATATTGTCAAGTTTCCAGGTTGACATACCGAGGGGAAACATGTATTATATATAGAATATGAAAAAGTTAGCAATAGTTTCTACAAAGGGTGGTGTTGGGAAAACTACTATTACTGCTGAACTGGCTATTTCACTTAAACATAGGGGTTATTCTGTTGGGGCACTTGACCTGGATTCTTCATCCCCAACCCTCCATCTTGCTTTCGGCTTGAAGGAGCCTCCTAAATTAGATGTTGATAGCAAAAAGGAGCAGATTTTAGCATCTTATTTGGATAAAGGGATTGAACTTGTGACTATGGCATCGCAATGGGGCCCCAAGACCAGGGTTTCCTGGCGCGGGAGCGACAAGGGAGAGCTTACCAAACAGTTACTTGGGGAGGTAATAGGGTGGAGCAGTAACTTAGACTTCCTCTGTATTGATTCTCCACCAAGCATGAGTGAGGAAATATTCATACTGGCCGAAGATAAAACTGTTGTAGGCTATATCATTGTTACACAGCCCCAACCAATGTCGATAGCAGACATTGAAAGACTTGTCGATTTTTGCCGGGCAGAGTCCCTACCTATATTTGGCATAGTTTCTAATTTTGATGGCTGTATCAGTCCCCAGGGTGATATTTTCTACCCATACCTAGGTGGGAGAGTAGATGTAGAAGAATGGGCGAGGAATCATGGAATACCTTTTTTAGGTTCTATCCCACAATGTAGTTCTAATGAGCAGCTTGCCAAAATATTTGACGAACTGGCTCAGAATATTATATCAGCTACTCCAATATTACTTCCCCGTTATGAAACCCGCAAACAGTTCAAGAGAGAATCATTAAAAATTATAATTGGAGAGTAATTATGGGAATGACATGGGCTCAAAGAGTAGTACGTTCAGCCTTACGAGTGCAAGCCAGTCTTACGCCGGAGGTCCCAAAAGAACTTAGGGAAGCTGGGAAGGGACGAAAGGGAAGGTTAGTTATTGAAGGAGAGGACGGTGGAGTATTTTATCTCCTTTGGAATGGTAAGGAGCTTGTTGAAGAAGACACCGACGAAGATGTGCGTAACGATTTTATCATGCACTCGACAACACTACTTGATTTAGCAACAGGGGAGCTCGGGGTGAGGGAAGCTGTAGCCGCCAGGCTAATTACGATAACCGGCGATAGGAGTATATACGATACAGAGGACGTTACACAACTGCTGGAGAAACTACAAAGTAACATCATAGAGTCTATCAAGGTAAAAAAATGATTGCTGACGTTCCCTATGTAGTGCTGGTCGCTGGAGCAGTTTTTATTGGGTTATGGATTTCAAATATTCTTTTTGACCTCAATGTCCCCCAGTATATATCCCGCAAAATAGGCCACGCTGCTGGGGGTTTGGGCTTTCTGGTATGTGCTCTCTTATTTTCCTCTGGTTGGTGGGTTCTTATCTTAGCTATTTCCTTCACCACTATACTATGGGGGGCCAGGTTTATTAAACCGGAAACATTTCGTGGTGTTGGGGGCTCCGGGAGCCCAAGAAAAGGAATGGCTGAGGTTTGGTTCCCATTAGCTGCTATCCCTATTATATTGGTGGGATGGATCTGGCTTGGCAGGCCACTAGAATCTATATCTTGCCTTCTATTCATGGCCTGGGGGGATTGTGTTACTGGGATTGTGCGGTCCCAAGTCTACGGCAGACCGGTGAAAGGGGTGTGGGGCTCCCTAGTCATGTTCTTAATCTGCTTTATTATAGCCTGGGCGTTTATTTCACCGTTTTGGGTTGGAGTTGTTGCCTCGTTAATGGCCACAATTACTGAGTGGTCATGTGGTGATGTCGGTATAATTAAGAAGCTAGATGATAATTTAATGATTCCGCTAGTTAGCTTTGCCACTGTGTTCGGAATACTCTTTTTAATAGGAGGGTTATGATGGTCGGGAATAAAGATAAAATCATAGCTCACATTGGGCTGGGAAGGTTTTTTGCCCTCCCTTGTGTAGTATGTTCTGTGCTATTAGGTTGTACCTTAGGAGGTAACCTAAACTGGCTATCGGGGATAGTGGTTCTTGCTGCTATATTCCAAATGGCCTATTCTCATAGCTTTAATACGCTGCTTGACTATTCGTGGACCGGCCTTGATAAAGGTGAAGAGGGAGAGCGAAGCCAGGGAAAGATATATACCAAGGACCAACAGGCAATAGCTGCCGGGAAGCTTTCGCCTAAAGGCGTCTTGGCAAATGGTTTGGTTTACCTTGCTGTTTCCGGTTTATTGCTCATCTTCGTCGCTTGGGAAGCATCACCGATAATCTTCATTTTCTGGGTGCTAGGCTCCTTATGTACTTTTTGGTACAGCTGGGGAAAACTTCATTACCAATGCGAGTTGGCCCTTGGCGTTGGTTTTGGCCCATTGGCAGTGATGATGGGCATGGCAACACAACCGCATCCTGATTTTCTTCTTGCCTTTCTAGCCAGTATACCATTCATAATTCTGTGGGGGTTTGCCGCTGAAACAATGGATCAATACATAGATGCAGAACCAAACTGGCCGCGGGGGTTAAGGAACTTCGGTGCGCTGGTATGGAAAAACAATGTCTCATTAGCTGGGTTTATCACCTGGTTACTAATATTTACATTCATATCACAGCTATTTCTTGTTACCGGGGGGATACTCGCTCCATTAACGGCGATATCCTTGCTAACCTTTATCCCTTTTTCCTTCGCCTTGCTATATCTAGAGAAAGACCAAAAAGCCGGCGTACTCTGGGGGCTAGGAGGAATCTTCTTATACTTTATCTTACTGCTGGTCGGGCAGATACTAGGAGGATAACTTGAAACCAAAGATTTCAAGCATAGGCTACGGACTACCTGAGCAAAGCTATTCCCAAAGCGAGCTTTTCGATATGCTGGGGTACAGGTCCCCCAGGCTCCGGAAGATCTTCGAGAATGCAGGAATAGCCCGACGATACTTATGGACTAATCCAATAGGTAAATCATGGCAGGAGTTAACCCAGGAATATGAAAGAGGGTGTATCGAATTGTCGAAAAAGGCTATTCTGAGTTGCTTGGATGGATTACCAATAGAGGCGATAGGGTGTATAATTTTTAGCTCCTGCACAGGCTATACCTGCCCCGGTATCAGTCATCATCTAGCCAGGGAACTGAATATGAGGGATGACTTGATACACACGAATCTTATTGGGATGGGGTGCGAGGCCGCTAGTCCAGGACTAAGCCGGGCTACAGACTATTTCCAAGTACACGGGAAGCCGGCTCTATTAGTTTCCTGCGAGATCTGCAGCTGTGCTTATTATCCAGCACTGGAAAACGACCTGGAGAATACTATCACCAATTGTCTATTTGGAGATGCTGCCGCGGCAATGCTCATAACCGCCGATAGTAACCCTAATCATCCAGAGATAGTAGACAGTATAAGTTATTTCAATAAGGATTATATGGATTATCTTGGTTTCAAGTGGCAAGAGGGTAGACTAAAATGCGTCTTGCACAAGGATGTACCAAAAGCATCAGGACTTCTTGTCTCTGAGGCTATAAGACGTCTTCTTGCTAGAAATAACCTGACTATGGCTGATATCGACCACTGGGCCGTACATCCGGGTGGTCTCAGGGTTCTTGATGAGGTTCAAAAGACTACAGGGCTTACCAAGGAGCAGCTCAGTCTCTCTTACGAAGTATTGCATGATTTAGGTAACGTGAGTTCGGCAACCATTATTATAATGGGTAAACAACTTAATAGAGTTAATCCTCCAGCCTGGGGGGTAGGTGTGACAATGGGCGCTGGCGCAGAGTGTGGTTGCGTCCTCTTGCATTGGAAATAATATTATGATTGAAGCCTTTGGTGTTTACTGGCATAAAGAGCATGAAGAAGCTGAAAGAAAAGCACTCTTCAGCCGATATGGTTATAAAACTCTTGTGATTTGGGAAAGAACTTCCAATAACCCACTGAGAAGGCTACCGTTTGAGGATGAGGTTGTGAAACAGGTTGCAAGTTTTTTGGGGTGAAGATAGATGGCGATACTGATTACTGGGGCTTCTGGCTTTGTTGGGAGATCTCTTCTCCCCTTGCTTTTAGAAAAAGGACATAAGTTATATGGCCTCTCCCGGCATCCGCCAGATGCTAAAAAGAACCTCATCTCATTATCTGGAGACATAACGAAGCCAAACCTTGGAATCGACGAGGTGCCAAAGGATATTCACGCTATCTACCACTTGGCTGGAAGTCATGATCTAGGCTGGAATAAAGAGACCCTGATACGGGAAACCAATATAAACGGTACCCTGAATGTCCTTGACTTTTGCGTACGGTATGATATCCCAAGGTTATATTTTACCTCTACAGCCTATACAGTGGGACGGAATCCTTACGAGATATCCAAGATAATCAATGAGGAAAATATAATAAAGTACCAGGCAAGACACGGGTTAAAGACAACAATATTCAAGCCATCCATAATAATGGGTACTCCCGAAAACCCATACCCTGGCCACTTCTCTCAGTTCGTTTCCCTACTGATAAAATTCCTCCTCAAAGCCGGAGTTATCAAAACAAGAATAGAGGACATGCTGAAACTCCCTACACTAGAGATTGTCCACAGAGTAAAAGGTGACCCTGAAGGTAAGCTCAATATCATTACGGTTGACGTAGTTGTTAAGGCAATGGCAAGTATTGACACGGAAGGGACATTCTGGCTTACCAACCCTAATCCGCCGTCCCTAAGGCAACTGGCGGAATGGATAAGCGAGTATATAATGATCGACTTCAGGATTCTCCCTGAGTTCAAGCCTACTCCGCTCGAAACTAAGTTTATGAAAATGGTAAATGCCTTTGGGCCATACCTACAGGGAGATAAATTCCCCAGCGAAATTGAGAGCTACCCCCCAATCTCAAAGGACTTCATCCACGCTACTATCACCCATGCTATCAAAAGATAGCTTGCCAAATCCCAATTGTTGTGTTATCGTGAATTTTAGGAGGTATTATTATGCCACCAAAGCTTAAAGATTTTCTTAAAGATTTTGAGGATAAAGTTGGTTTACCTTCCCTAACCTCTTTAGTTAGTCTTGTAAGTGGAGAAAGTGGCCGGCGAGTCGAATCCGTTATTACTAAACTAGAAAGACTTAGCCGTAACCATGACACGATAAAAGAGGCTACTGAACTACTTAGAATAGTACAGGCGCTAGGTGCGACCGGTGATCTTGAGAGGTTAGATTCTATCTTGAGGAATTTACCGAAGGGAAAAAGAGGGCAGGCAATGTTAGCCGATGTTAAAGAGCTAATTTCTACCCTTGACTCGAAGCTGGAAAAGCTTACCTCCCTGGCTTCAACAATACTATCGAAGGATAATTAAGCTGTCAATTAACTGAAATAAGGGGGTACTATATGCCAAACCCAAGGTCTGAATCGGAACGCCTATCCTTCCATGAAAAAATATTCGGCAAAGGATCCCTCCCCCCTCTCGAGAGATTAGGCAGAGGACAAACGCTTAATAATATTTTACCCATGGCACCGGGCGAAGGGCCACCTCTCCCAAGAGGGCTGGGGATAAAGTGGCCACGGTCAAGGCCGAAGACCGAGACAGCTGATATTGCTGTTTCTACTCCTCTCCCACCAGGGTATCCAGGGAGAGTAGCATGGACCCCGGTTGGGCAATACTCTGTCACAGCTACTGGGGAAACACGGGTAAAACGCTTAAGCTGAGGTGCTAAATGATGGATCCTGAAACAGGCTTATTCATCGGTATAATAAGTGGTTTGGGAGGGGTAGTAACCTATGTGGCTTATAATATTGCCAATAAACTAGGGCCGCAGCTGGAACTTAAAGATCTTCTCCCAATGCCTCCTCCATACCCTCCGCTTCCACGCTTCCTTTACACTAAACCAGATGTGCTAACCAAGATAAGGGGGTAAAATTTTGCGCTACTTTGAGGTAGTAGATTCAAAGTTTAACCAGCAGTGGTACCGAGACCTGATTGGGAAAAGATATTCTTCCCCACCTAGCTATGTGCAAGTTAAGGTTATCAATCAGCCACTACTATTAGGGAAGCTAGATAAACTATGGCAAAAAGCCAAAAATATGATGCCGATGCCCCCAAGCGAAGGACCACCATTACCAAGAGCCTGGGGGATAAAATGGGAAGGTGAAGATTTCGCCCAAAAGATAGTTCGTGAAATTATGGAAGACCTTAAGAAGAAAGGGATCGTATAAGAGAGGTTATAAAATGGTATCAA
>Ga0114918_10002874_pt1 | contig 15297 bp, 27 predicted proteins | sample LantaG_FD_87015 | JGI IMG/M metagenome (GOLD analysis project Ga0114918, IMG submission 87015) | Deep subsurface microbial communities from Baltic Sea to uncover new lineages of life (NeLLi) - Landsort_02402 metaG | ecosystem: Environmental > Aquatic > Marine > Oceanic > Sediment | place...
ATTCTTTTAACTCTTCTACTTTTATCATTTTTCAACTTTTATCTAATATAGTAAAAATTTAGAAATAAAAAAATTATTTACCTAGTTCTTCTAGTAAATGTTTCAATACTGTTTCTTGTGTGTCGTGTAATCTGATATATGCGTATTGTGGATATTTCTTATTATCTTGGAAATCCAATGGCACCCACATCACTTTATCATTTTCTGGTACTTTATCACCATGTCTATTAGTAAATTTAGCTGTACATTTTAGTTTAACATCGGAAAAATCATCATCGTCTAAAATAGCAAAACTTTTTAACTGTTTTCTGGTTTTTTTATAACGTATAATATCAAATTCAAGAATTCTTTTAATAGTATTAGATTGTAAATTCAGTTTGACATTTGTTTCTTCATGTGTTTCTCTTATAGCTGCTTCTAAATAGGTTTCCCCTTTTTCTAAGAGTCCTTTTGGTATTGACCACAAGTGATTTGGAGCATTTATAGCATGTACTAAAAGTAATTCATTTTTATTGTTGATTAAGAAAATTCCACAAGTTGTATCCATAATTATTTTATTTATTTAAATTTCATCTTTTAAATCTCTTTCCATTTTTAACTTGTGAAAAGTTAATTGTTCAATAGAATGTTTTAAAAGACTTACAGAATATTTTATAAATTCTGTATTTAGTTTACTGTCTGATAATGTGTTATACACTCCCCGAAGATTAGATATTAATGATTTTACTTTATCTAATTCCAATTCAGTTTTTTTCAATGACTTCATATTATATTAAAAAATTGATATATTGTTTAATTATAATCTTTGTAAAGCTGAAATTAATTCTGGCTGAGGCATTACATCACTTTTATCCGGCCTAAAACTAACATGAGACCATATACCCGGTTTTCCACCAAGAGCATCTTTAGATACATCCCACATATCGTTATTATAATCTTTCGGAATATTAAATTTTTCACAAAGATAAGTAATCATTCTCATTGTTGAAATAATTTGTTCTTCGGTATATTTTTCAAAATATTGATAACCTCTGAATGGTTGTTGAAAGATTTGAACATTTTCTTCTGGAATAATGATTCTTGGGTTTGCAACTTCTTTACCTAAATTGGCATCCCAGTATGATGGGTGACAACCATCCATATCTTTTATTAAACCTCCCCAACGACATATTTCTATTCCGACAGAATTTTTATTTAATATAACATTTCTACTTCCATAGTCAGCGAAACCTTGTTGTTGTAAAAAACTACTTTTTACACCAAGATGGTGAGCCCAATATTTACTACTATATAATTGATATATTTTACCATCACCTTGAATTATAAAATGTGTCGCAATTCTTTCCGGTCCTTGTAACCACCAATTTACAACACCATTCGCATTTGGTCCAGATACGGTGTGGTGTATAACGATTTGACTTTTTGGAGTTTGTTCTCTATAATATTGATTTTCAGGGAAATTAACTTGTACTAATTCTGATAAATTTAATGGTTCCATTGGTTCTGTGCTTGTTTTATATCTATACTTAGCTAATTGTCCTCGATATTGACTCATAATATAGATTTGGTTTTATTTTATATATTAATTATGGGCATAAAAAAAATCCGATAAGAATTTATCGGATTTTGAACAGGGTAGAAATTGGTTTGATACGCTTCTTTTTATTTTAATTTTGTTTTTATTTTATTTCTTATGTCACTTATCATGTCACTAATATTTGTATTTAATTTAAATTTTGGATATGTATCAGTAAATTTTTTGGTGATATATTTTAAACCATCAAATTCTTTTTCTGCACCAACAACAATTTCAAAATCTTTTATATTTTGTCCATTTGCCCACCATTCACCAATTTCAAATCTGGTTGTTTGGGCATAACTTCTACCATCAACTTTTTCTTTTTCTTTTGGCATCCAGAAAACAATTACACCTTGTTTTGATGCTTTGTTCAAATAATAAGATTCCCAATTTACTTGATCATCATAATTAAAAGATTCATCTTTTTCTAATCTTCTTGGTGATGTTATGATAATATTTTTATTTAATTTTATATCTTTAAACTCTTTTTGAATTTTTTCAATAAATTCTTCTTGCCATTCTGGTGCACCTTGAATTGGTCCGGCTAAAAATACAATTACATCTTCATTGTTATCAAATACTGAATCATAAATTGGTGCTCTTAATATTTTAATTTCACCTTTTCTATTAAGAGTGTTGGATTTTAACTCACCAGCGTATACATTTTGATCATAATGAACTCGAATTCCGTTCATTTGAAATTTAATTAAATCTTCTGATACCGGTGTGAAATGCCAAGCATCAACACCCACATTTATCATATTTCTTTGAACTTTCCAAGTTCCATGAATGTGCCCAACTATATTAAACATATCATCTCTTGTGTTTGTTGGGAAATGATTTACATATACAGTTTCACCACCGATTTCAATTTCCAAATCATCAACAATTTTAGTAAAATATTTGGATAAAATTTCATTCGATATTTCATATTTAGCGGTTCCACCGTTTTCTACAGAAATATCATAATTTCCTTTAACTAACCATTTCTCACCATTTAATTTTGATAAATTATCTAGACCATCTTTAGTCATAGAAACATCACCAATAACAATAACCAAATCTTCATTATTTATTGTTTCATTCCATTTTTTGATAATATATTTATCGACTTCTTTTGAATTATTAAACATTAAATCTCTCCCATAAAGATTTAGTCTATCATCTTGAAAATGAGTATCAGAAATAAAAAATCTTTTTCTTTTTGAAACAGATTTAGTTTTTTCCAACATAATATTTCTGAATTCCCATAAATTCCCAAATTTTATCTCTTCCATATTAGTTATATGCGAATTATTATATTAAGTTTAAGGTTGTGGGGCTACAATATTACCCATACCATTTTGATTGTTATTCACATAAGCTGTTCCAGTATCTGAATTGTTTTCTTCTGGTTGTTCTTCTGGTTGTTCTTCTGGTTGTTCTTCTACTTTTTCTTCTTCCATTTTTATAATTTTATTTTATAATATTCATATCTTCTAATCTACGTTTTTGTTTAAGAAATTCTTCCATATATTGATCGGGTGGTAAGTTTGGATCGACAAAAAATTCAATACTACCATCAGTATTTACTTCGATATTTGTAGATCTCAATACACCTGATTCAATTTCACCTATCATTTTAGATAAGTATTGTCTCACATTTTCAATTCCCGGATCAAAAGGAATAATAAATTCTTCATCGTCATCAAATAATTTAATTTCGTGATTATTACATGATGGATCTGTATAAATTCCTATTCTACCAATACTACCATATTTATTAGCGTAAAAATCATATAATCCGTGATAATGTCTTACAAAAGGGTCTCTAATTTTAAAGATGGTTCTCATAACACCTTTTCCTTGATTCATATCTTGGGTTAATGAAAAACCTAAATCCCTATTGAATTCTTTAATAGTTTCAAATTTTTTAGCTAATGTTGTTGAACAAACTATATTCATAATTTGATGTTATTTTTTATAAGGCTGGTGTTTGTGCTGGTGGACCCCCTTGTACTGGTTGACCTTGTGTTGGTGGTCCCCCTTGTGTTGGTGGTCCTTCCGGTGGCATTTCACCCTCTGGGGGTGCTTGTTCTGGTGGTGTTTCCGGTTCTTCTTCTTTTGGTATGTTTAGATCATTATCATCTGGATTTGGACTTTTTTTATTTAATTCTACAATTTGATCTTCAATTAATTTCCCTTTTATATCACCAGTATCCACTTTATCGTCACCGGTTAATGATATTTGATCATCAAAATCCAGACCATCAGAAACTTGAACATATTTTTTCAAAATAAGATCACTTTTATTTAAATCTTCAATATAAATTCTTATAATTAATTGATAATAAAATTCGTTATCATTAAATTCGACTATTAAACTTTTTCTAGTTGAAATATCAGTTTCACTAATTTTAATGTCAACTAATTGTGCATCAGCTAATCTACCTCTTCTTATTTTCTCCTTTTGTCCTTCTTCATCTTCTTGATTTTCACCAGATTCTTTTTGAGTTTCACCACTTTCTTCATCAACTTCTTGTGCTTCGGTTTCTTCTTCTTCCGGTAGAAACCAAGATCTAGCTCTTTTTTCTAATTCCTTTAAAATTCTAGACATTTCATAATCTTCATCTAAATCTTCATTTATAAATTCGTTAAATAATTTCACTCTTTTACTATAAAACATACTTTCCACAGTTATAATGTCTGTTAAGTCCATTTTATAAAATTTTCTTCTTATCCAAACGTAACCTAATTCCCCATCATATTTTTCGTCTTTATTAAAATTTGGATATTCAGTTTTTAAAATATTAATTATTTTTCTTTCTATTTCCGGACTCATAAATCTAGATACATTCACCCATTTTGTTTGTGGTAAATCGTCATTAATATTATCATAATTGTATATATCTTCCATTCCATCAAAATGACCCATTTGATATTTATTTGTTATTTCTTCAACCATTGATATTAAAGGACCATCAGTATATGATATACGAACAGCGTCACCCATTGAGTAATTATCAGATTTAACAGAGAAATTCACATTTGGAAATTTTTGTTTTAGTTCTTTTTTTATAAGTGATGCACATAATGCCGCTGTAGTTTTCATAATTTTATGAATTGTTTTTTAGTATATATAAAATTATAGTTGTAGAAATTAATATATAACAGAAAAAATTCATTCTATGAAAATCAAGAAATTTCAAGATTTTATTAATGAGAGTGATCTTTATTATGATAATATACCAGATAACATATTAGATCATTGGTTATATCATTATGATATATGGTGTAAAGAAAACAATGAAGAACCAGAATATGAAGATGTAGATGAAATAAGAGGTAATTCTGGAGCTATTGATCATGTTTATTATCACGCTGATATATATGCTCAAGAAAATGGTTTTAAATTAGATGGTGTTGAATATATGGAAGATAATATTCAAGAAAAAGTTAATAATAAACAAGATTTAAATTTTGATATTAAATATGGACTTATAGTTTTAAATAGAGAAGATCTTGAAAATGGTATTTATGAAATTTTACACTTTGTTGGTTATGAAAAAGAACCAAATGAAATCGATATTAAATCTTTAATGGAAGAATTGAAAACAGATGATAGTTTTGGTTTAACCGATTTGGTGGATAATCTGATTATTATTAGAGCGGCTGACGAAACTGTTGAAGAATATAAAAAAATTGTAAGTGGTGGTGACAAATTATTAGAAGGAAAAATTCAAGATGTAGAAAATACTGGACATGGTGTAAAATATAGAAACGAAACTTTTCCCGGTATAAATCAACCAAAAAGATATGAAGGTAAAGGGAAACATAAATGGAGAGTTCTCGCAAAAGAGGGTGAAAAAGTTAAAATTATAAATTTTGGTGCAAAATCTGGAAATAAAGAACAAATTACCAAATTAAATAAAAAATATTGGGAGAATTATTGGAAATAGATGGAAAAAATATATAAATATAGTGAATATAAATTAAATGAAGAAGGTGACGGTGGAGGAGCTGCCGGTAGTGGTGATAGTGGTGGGGGAACAGCTTTCGTAACAAATAATATAGGTGGTATGGGAAATATTGTATCACCACAAACGGGAACTATATCAGGTTCTCTTTGGCAAGCTGGTTCTGGGACAATAGGTAGTGGTGATAGAGCAGCTTATGATATGGGTAAGAAATTTGGTTTTGTTAAAAAGAAGAAAAAGAAGAAAAAATCTTCTAAACCAAAAATTTCAAATTGGTCAACAATTCCAAAAACGAAAAAAACTAAAAAGAAAAAAACTAAAAAGAAAAAAACTTCTAAGTCAATTAAGAAGTTTTCTGATTGGTTAACTGGACCAAAAAATTAAAGATGATTATGATAAAGAAATTTAAAGAATTTGTAAATGAATCCATTGAAAGTAAATGGGAATTTATTGAATGGCTCACTGGGTTTAAAAACAAGTATAAAGATTTAAAATCTTGGGATTGGATGATGGATACCATTGTAAATAATGATATGATTGATGATGATGAATTAAAAGAATATTTATTATCAGAAGTTTCAGATCTTACAGAAGATATAGTAGATGAATTACTTTTACATCGACATGGATTCTTAACGAACCCACTTATTTTATATACAGGATCAGAATATCAAGAAGATCCAGAATTACACATCCCGTCAAGTCGTACATACAAGAATGGGGAACTTACAAGAAAATAATCAATAAACATCTCCTTCTAAAAGAGTTGGATTTTTCTTGTGTTCTTCAAAAATATCATCAATTTGTTTCGAATCAAATATAAATAACTCATCTTTCTTTGTTCCACTTGGTTTGCCATTTTCAGACCCAGATATATTGATATCTTCACCTTTTAATTCGTCCTTAAGTTCTTTGTAAAAAGTTTTCATTTTTGTTAAAAGATCATAAACCATTTTATTACTATCACGAATTTCCTTCTGATAACTACCAACTGCAACGTGCATTTCAGGATTATTTGTTCCAACATCAAGTTGTTTCATACAATTTATCAATCCCCTTTTTGCCATTTCGATTGAAAATTTAATATTTGAAATTGTTTCAGCATCATTACGGATTATATTACTTATATTCTTTTCTTTCATTGTTTTATTATCTAAATATAAACTACTTATACATTCTAAAGTTTCTTTTGTCTCTTCTTTTATCAATTCTAAATCTTGTTCGTAATCATGACTTTGACTATCTAGTTGAATACCCGGTAATAAATCAGATGGTGGCATAATATCTTTATCCATATCATCTAAAAAAGATTTAACATTGTTTTTTAAAATATCTAATTCGTTCATTTTTTTATCTTTATCAAATTCAAAATCGGATAAATTTCTTGGTTTCTCATTCATATTGAATACTTTATTTTACGGGTATATATTAAATAATGGTGTTCTATAAAAAATTGGACTATTTTTTAATAATATATACAACAAAAATAACCTTGAATTATGTTTGATGAAAATTATTCGCCAAACGGGTTCAGTGTTCGTAGAGCACCATATGAAAATGTGAATGAATCTGATTATGAAAATGGTAAAGATGTTAAGATTAAAGGTAGTATTTTTCAAAATAAAGAAGATTACTATCCAGATTATCAAGAAAGACAACGTTTGCAACAAGATGTGCAAATTTCTCCAATTGGAAAAACAACACCACCAATTAACGTAAATAATAACGTGAATGAAGTTATTAACACGAATGATGAAGAGGTCATGGACCCGAATGCATTCTTTAATAATTCATCTCAAGTCTATTTATTGTTTGATATTGGTGATAAAATGAAACAATAATTGAATTTTTTAATTTATTATTTAGGGTGGAATTTCTATGCCTATTTGAAAAATAATTGTATTTGTTCGATCATTTGTTCCCACCAATCGTCATCCACTTCATGACCCATTGGTGTTGATGAAAAACTGTTGAATTTTATAACATTTTCTAAATTGATATTTTCATCATTATGTTTATCTAATATGTTTAAAATTAAATCTTTGTGAATGATGTTTGTATCTTCTTCTGATGATTCGAATGGGGATTTTAAATGATCGTTTAAGATAATTTTATCATAAAATTTTCCATTTATATTAACATTGTTGACATATGTTGGTATAATAAGAAATTCATTTAATCCTTGTTTATATGGATTGTTTTTAATTATTTTATTTAATAAATATGTACCATTTTTATTTGGTGATATTAATGTTATCAATTTTTTTGGTAGGAACATCTCATCAAAAATTGCATAATATTTATAGTTACCATCACCTCCACTTTTTTTCATTATTTTGGGTGGTGGAACATAAAAATCTGTAATACTATTTTCATTTAATTTGATAGGATTCATTCTGTCAACAAAATGTATCGGGTATTTAGAATTATTTAAGGATGTAATTTGATCCTTAAAACGATCATAATTCGAAATTATATCTTTTGGTTTCTTTATACCTAAATATTGATTTGGTTCAAATGAATAAGAATTTATTGCACTATCATTTTTTCCAATAGGAGGATTATTTAAAATATCTATTCTTATAATATATTTATCTAATGGTATTGGGTTATAGTTTGTAAAAACTCTTTCTTCTCTTTCTTCTGGTTCCGGATATCTGATGTCAAAATGTGGTCTTATTCTATATTTTTCCGATAATTTGTTACCATCTAACGCAATTCTACAACATTGTTTTTCTAATTTCAATTCATTAGATTTCATATCAAAATTTCTTGTACATGATATAAAATTAAGAGGGGTTGATCCTAAATATGGTTCTCTAGTACTTAATATCTTATATAAACTATAAATACTGGTGAAATGATAAATAACACCCACTTGTTTACCTTCAAATAATTGAAAATCAGTTATCATTTTATCATTTGTTTAATTTCTTGATAATATCTTCTAAAAAATTTATCTTTATAAGGTTTCCATGTTGTTTCGCCCTTAGAATCTTCATAACTTTCTTTTTCCAATCTTATAACATCATCTTCTGATAACCCATTATTTATCATATAGGTAAATTGATACCACATACCAGTTTGTTCATCTTCTGCGTTAGGATAATCTGGAAATTCTTTTTTATCAATTAGATAAGGTTTTTTTTCTCCTCTTAAATCTAACACATGTCCAACTTCGTGAATCAACCAACCAATTTGTTTTTCTTTTTCATTTTTCACCCAATCTTCATGTATTCTTATTCCACCTTTTCTATCATTTTCTGTTTGTCTGGATTTATCGTCCCAATCTTCTTCTGATATAATATATACAGGTATATCTCCGATATTTTTATTATATTTTTTGAAAAATTCCATAACATAAGGAAAATCCTTAATGGTTTTATTTTTATCATTTACAAACTGTTCAAATGTTTTCATTCTCCAAATATTTTTTTATAATCTTCTGGTGCTGAATCTATATCTAATACTCTAACTTTAACTTTATCTAAATTGTTTTTCAACGCTTTAACCAATCTATGTTGACCATCTAATAGAGATTTATATTTGCCATTTACCATAGATACAATTAAAGGGTATTGCAAATCAGATTCTTCAACTCTTTTTGGATCTCTTTTGGTTTTTATTAAAAGATTTTCTATTCTTTTAGGGTCAATAGTTTGAATAGGAACTTTTTGATCGTCTAAATATTTAAGTACATCTTTAAAATATATCGTTGTGTCATCATCACTCCAAGATGTGTTTAATCCACTATACTCAAGAGATTCATTTATAAATTGTTCAAATGTTTTCATTTTATCAATTTTTTCTTTAATTTATTATAAACATCTACAGTAACACCTTTTTCAACATCATCTCCCCAACAATCTAAATCTAAAGTTCCATCTTTATTTTTATTTACCCAAAATATTCCATATTCACCATCATCAAGTTTTTCTTGATATTCTCTATCCATATAAAATGAATGATGAAAATCATGTGATTTAGCGTGTTCATAAGTCCAAGTTGCAATAATTTCAGCATCTCTTAAATCAACAATTCCGATCCAGAACGGTTTTCCGTTCCAAGAAACTGGATTTTTGTTGGGGTTGACCATCCTTGATTCAAATAATTTAAATTTTGTTATCATCATCTTATTACTTTTATTTTATCTTTGTACACATAAACAAATTCTATTCCTGTTCCCTCTAATTCATATATCATATCGAATTTATCATCATAATGTCTTATAACTTTTTTATTTAGTAAAATTGGTTTTTTTGGAAGTAAATCAGTAAATATAATATCATCAACTGGAAGATGAAACTTTTCTACAAATGACCATAAAGATTTTGACATCCACCCCTTAAAATCTGTTCTCGCTGTCACTATAATAATTTTGTGTCCAGATTTATGTTCTCTTCGAAGTATTTTATGGAGTGGTTTGTTTGGTTCCCATTCCCAATAATCGAATAATTCAATCGGATCTAATGTTCCGGGATGTGTACTAATATGTAGCACACCATCGAAATCAAACGAAACGACTTTTCTTTCTGAAAATTTATTATATTCTGTTATTATCATCGCTTTTTTATATATAAATTTTTTTATCTCGGTAAATAATAGTAATTTTGTATTATCAAATCAATTAAACCAAATTATGACTAACATTACATTCAACGACAGTACTTTACTTACCATTCTTCAAGAAATTGTTAAGGGTGGTTTTGAACCCGTATTGATTGGTGGTTGTGTTCGTGATAAGTTCATGGGTTTCGATCCAAAAGATATTGATGTCGAAGTACATGGTTGTAATGTCGAACAACTTGAAAAGATTCTTTCGAAGTTGGGAAAGATCGATTCTGTTGGAAAGAGTTTTGGAATTATCAAGTTTAAAAAGGGTGATTTGGAATGTGATTTTTCTGTTCCTCGTAAGGAAAACAGAATTGGTGTGGGACATAAGGGTTTCGAAGTTATTTTTGAACCAATGTCGAAGGAAGAAGCCGCTCTTCGTAGGGATTTTACTTTCAATGCTATGGGTTTCGATCCATTGACTAACACACTTTTTGATTTCTTTGGTGGTGTTGAAGATTTAAAAAATGGTATTATCAGACATACATCTGACAAGTTTAAGGAAGATGCTCTTAGGATTTTGAGGGGGTTACAATTTCAATCCAGAATGGGATTTGAAGTAGCACCTGAAACTTTCGGTATTATGAAAGAAATGTCTTTTGAATTGAAAGATTTACCAAAAGAAAGACTTTCCGAAGAATTTATGAAGTGGGCAACTAAGGGGAAACATCCTGAAAAGATTTTTGATTTCATGAGAAATAGTGGTTCAATGGTTATTATCCCAGAACTTGACTTATTAAAGGATACTGAACAAGATTTGATTTGGCATCCTGAAGGTAATGTTGAAAATCACACTAAGATGACATTAATCAGAATGTTGAATATTTGTGAAAGGGAAGGAATCGTTGGTGATGAAAGAGCGAAGTTTATGTTAACTATGTTACTTCACGATATTGCGAAACCACAAACTACTGAAAGAGAAGAAAAGAATGGTAGAATTTGTGTAACAAGTAAGGGACACGAAGGTTTGGGAGCTGTTATGGCTGAAGAAATTCTTAATAGGATTGGAATTAAGCCGGTATTGGTGGAACAGATTGTAAGTTTAATTAAGTTTCATTTGGCTCATATCAATATTTTTTCTATTAGTAGTTTGAGTAGTAGAAAGAAGTCTCTTTTGAAGTTGAGTAAGAATATTCAACCATCTACCATTAAGGATCTACTTCTTGTTGTTGAAGCTGATGCTTTGGGCAGGGAAAATGTTGATGATGAAAGAGTCAATAAGGTACAGATGGAAATTTCTGAGGTTATGAAACTCGCTGAATCACTTCATGTTACTACCGAAAAGAGAAAGTCAATTTTGATGGGTAGACATCTAATCGAAAAGGGTTTGAAGCCGAGTGTTGAATTCGGTCAAATTCTAAAGGATGCTGATGAAGCTCAAGATAATCTCGAATTTACAACCCTACGGGGTGCTAATATTTGGTTGGAAAATAAGTTGAATCCAACCTTTAAGACGAAGTTCATGGTAATGTGGGGGAGACTACTTAGGTGGTAAACCCCACATTTTAATATTTTTATGTATGAGTGATCTTAGTAAAATTTTTAAAATGTCTAGACAGATTGATAAAGTTGATCGTCTTGGTGGACGTGATTCATTCTTTGGTATGATGGAAATCTTTGAAATCATATTGGAAGAAGAACATTCCAAAGATAATGAAACTGGTATGTATCGTTTTAAAGGGATGGAACAATATGGTAATATTGTATCTATTCCAAGAGTATATGATACTGTTACAAGGTGTATCGAAGAATTAAATTTCACAAAAGAAGAATTTGATAAACTTATTAAATGGTATTCTGGAAGAAATTATGGTCCAGATACAAAAATTCTTGCCCTTGCAATTAGTTGGTGTTTAAAAGATAAGAAATATTTCGAATAATTAAAATTTTTTACATATGAAAAAATATGAAACTTTGTATCAAACTCTTTCTGAAGTTCAAAAAGAGGTTATCGGAATTGTTAAACTTCCGGGTGTAGGTATATACGGACTTCCGGGTGTAGGTATATACGGTTTAATAGTAAAAAAAGAAGAATTTACTATAACATCTATTTATATTGGATTTTTATTAGGTGTATCTACTGATGTGATTCCTAAAGGAAAATATACAGAAATTTATTTTCCAGATAATAAAACTCTTTCGGAAATGATGGAAGATCCTTTAAAATTTGATGAGTGGTGGAAAAATAATTTTTAATACATATTTTTTTAATGAAAAAACAAGAAAAAAATTATATTTCTTTTCGTTATAGGAAAGAGATTGAAACTGATGATTGTATATCTTGGGATTGTTTTACTGATATTTTTGGTAAAATTGATGACCATCCAGAAGAATTGAAATTTTTAGGTGAATCTAGGTGGGGTTATCAAGTTGATGTTATCAAAATTGATAAAGTTATTGATATTTTGAAAAAACTTCAACGAAATGGATGTAATTACGTTGAAATTATGTTTCATACCGATCATCAAAATTATATTTTTAATGGTTTAGAAGTAACAGAAAGCACACCAGAAGAAATAAAAGATCATACTGATGAAGTAGAAAAAGAAATAGAGAAAAGGGGAAAAATTGAATATCTTTATAAACAAATTGAAGAAATTCAAAAAGAAAAATAATATATAGAAATAAAATCTATTAATGGAAAAGATTCAAAAATTTGGAAATATTAATGAAAGTGGATCAAGTTCTGAAAGGTTCACTATCAATTATACTGAATGTTTCACTAAGATTCAAAGTATAGAACATATGTTGATTGATATGAAACATAAATTTTCACAAGACTCAAAAAATTGGGGTTTTGTTGGTAGTATATCACATGTAAATGAAGAATTAACTGAGATTGAACAATTTCTAAAAGGTGAATAAATGATTGTTTTTTTAATTTGTATGGCTCCTGTCGCTACATTTTTCTATGTTGTCCTTAAAGGTGACTGGGATAATATGAAAAAATGGAAAGATTATAAGAATATGAAAACTAAAGTTGACTTTGAAGAAAAAAGAAGGAAAGCTAGACGTTTTTTTGACTTATAATTTTTTTTATCCGGTGAACTGCCGTATCTTTGTATTGTCAAACCTTAAAACTATAAAAATGAATACAGAAAAAACAACCACAGAAAAGTCGGAAACCTCCGCAAAAGAAACCATCAGTAATATTAATACTAAATTGGGATCGGTTCTCACAATCGAACAAGAAGATGAAATGTATTCTGCACAATATGAAGAACATCTTCGTAGAGTTCAAGAATCTGGATGTCCAAATTGGGTAGCTGAAATGTACGGATAATGGAAAATCTTTCTCAACAAGAAATTAAAGATAAAATTAATTCATTAGAAAAATCAATTCGGTTAGCTACAATCCGTAATGGTACCGAGCATTTTTGTAAAAATCGAATCGAAAGAGTCAAAAAATTAAAAACTTATTTAAAAACTAATGGATAATAGTTTCAAATACTATATTAAAACAAAGGTAATACTGAAGATTCTTTTTCTGTATTTACCTTTTATGTTTCTAATAACTTGGTTCAATTGGTATATTTCAATGAAACTTATTGGTATTCAAACATTTTTTAATCCATTTGATGATAATTGGTATCAAATTATTGGATATTTCTTTGTTCAATTTTTTTATATTAGTTTAATGGTTGGATTAGTTGTTGGATTATATAGAGTTGTTAAAAAGAATAAAGATTTTTTCTTATCTTAAATTAAATATATGTGGTATTTATTAGTTTTATTTTTAACTGTTATTCTTTGTGGTTTTATAATATTTTTCATAAAAATAAATAATAAATCACTAAAGATATTACTAACTTTTAGTGGGGCTTTTCTTATTGGAATTGTCTTTATGGTATTATCTCCAGAAATTTTTAGTAGTTCTTTACCATATGTCGGTATTTTCGTAATGATCGGTTTTCTTATTCAATTATTCTTAGAATTAATCACTGGTGGTGCAGAACATGGTCATGAACACGAACACGAACATCACGATGATGAAAAAGTGTCCCCTTTTCTACTTTTAATTGGAATATGCATTCATGCTTTTTTGGAAGGTATACCTTTAATGTCGGAATTTAGTAAAAATATTCAACCCACTTTGGTATTGGGTCTCGTTATTCATAAAATTCCAATTTCTATTGTTTTAATGGGATTATTCTTACATTATGGATTATCTAAATGGAAATCTATGATGTATCTATCTATACTTGCTTTAATGACACCAATTGGTGCAATTATTGGAAAGTTTGTTGTTGAAAAATTTGTTGTAATAGATTCAATGGAAACCGTCTTTACATATACTATGGCAATAGTGATGGGTATTTTCTTACACGTTTCGACAACAATTCTTTTCGAGTCAAATGAAAATCACAAATACAATTTGAAGAAATTTTCGATCATTATTATAGGATTGTTAACCGCTTTTGGAATTTCATTCTTACATTAATTTTAAAACTTCTTGAGCTACAATTTCTGGTTTTGGTTGACATTTAAATTCTGGATATTCCATAAAACATCCACCACCGAAATGTTCATTTCCCTTTTTATTACCAAAAAATCCTAAATATTGAAGAGTGTATTTTGGATCTGAATAACACGCTAATTCACATTCACCACCAATATGTTCGAATTTATAATCAGGGGAACCGTTTCTATACGGGGCGTGAAAAATTGGAAATCCCGGACTACCTAATTGTATAATAAATGTGTCGGTTGATCCAGCGAAAATAAATATCCCTGTGTCAAATGTTATAAGAGCATCACTTTTGTTTAAAATGTGCCAAACTTGTGATAAAGAATCTTGTCTTTCATCACCACATAAATTCACCCCTTTTCTGATATTAAGTTCATTAAAAAATCCGGTTTGAGATGTTTTTTTTCCTATTGATACGACATTTATATTATTATCATTCAGAATGTCGATTAATTTTTGCCATTTTTCTAATGACCAAGTTCTATCGGGTCCAGTTATTGATGGGTTAATAACTACATATTTATTTGGTAATTCATCTATATCAATAAAATCGTCAGGATAAAAATGATAGTTTAATTCTTTATTACTTAATGTTAATCCATGTTGAAACGCTGCGAATTGTCTTAAATCCAAATGTGACCAGTGTGGGACAAAACCAAAACTATCTCTTTCCCATCTCAATA
>Ga0114918_10002875_pt1 | contig 15291 bp, 12 predicted proteins | sample LantaG_FD_87015 | JGI IMG/M metagenome (GOLD analysis project Ga0114918, IMG submission 87015) | Deep subsurface microbial communities from Baltic Sea to uncover new lineages of life (NeLLi) - Landsort_02402 metaG | ecosystem: Environmental > Aquatic > Marine > Oceanic > Sediment | place...
GAAGTCGGGCTTGGGGGCGGCCGCGGCCTCGAGCTCGGCGGCCTTGGCGTCGGCGGCGGCCTTCATCGCCATCTTGTCGGCCTTCTTGCCCGAGGCCTCGCCGGCCTCGTCAGCCATGACGGCGTGGACCTGAGGCAGGAGGATGTAGTTAGAGAAGACGGAGGAGTGATGAGAAAGAAAGGAGTGAGAAGAGGACGAGCTGAAAAGGAAAGAAAGACTTGCAAGTTGTTGTTGTCGTTGAAGGGGGAAAAAAGAAACATACGTTTCTCTCTTTCTCAGACCACGAAACCAACTCCCAAAAAAAACAAGAGCTTAAAAACGCACCTTGGGGGCCTTGGCCTTGATGGCTGTGGAGGGGGGGGCGGAAGAGATGATAGAATGCACGGTGGGGTTGTTTTTGTTTCATGAAAGAAGGATGAGTGAGCTTGACCAATTTTTTCTTCGGGGCGGTCAAGTTTTTTGAAACGCCTCTTTCTCTTTTTTTCTCTCTCATTTCGTACCCTCTCCGGCCTCGTCGGCGCCGCCCTTCTTGGCAAGCTTCTCGTGATGCATCTTCAGGGGCTTGCCCGCCTCGGCGGCTGTTACGTTTTGTAGGAAAACGGGGGAGGAAAGGAGAGAGCGAAAGAAAAGTAAGAGGAGGAAAAAAGTGAGCGGTCGAGGTCGAGGGGAGGTCGAAGAAAAAAAAAAAAGCAGCAGGGGGCTTGCTGTCTCGCCCTTGCTCTCTCCTCTCTTGCGCTCCCTGCATTTAGATAAAGAAAGAATACGCGAGCTTCGCGACGCGGGGAGAGAGGGGAAGGAAACGCAGCAACATTGCTGCGAGCGAGCGGCACGTGCCCAGTTTTCCCCCTTCTATTTTTGGCCCCTTGCTCGCCGTTCGCAGCTAGCCAGTGAGGGCGTGCGTGCGTGACGCCGCCGCGAGATCTCGCGGCGGTGAATCTCGCTCTCTTCCTAGTTTCGCCTGTTTTCCAATTGCCCTCTCTCTTCCCACTGCTCTCTCTCCTTCCTTTTTTTTGATTCACTCACCCTCACCACCGGCCTTCTCGAGGAGGGAGCGCGCGGGCGCGGCTGTTGGTGAATTTGATGGAATGGAGATTAGGAGGAGTTGAGCAAAACGGAAGAAGGAAAAGAGGCAACGAGAGAGAGAGAGGGAGCGCCTGGCTCGTCAGGTCATGCAAAATTTCTGCTGTCGCCATTCCGGAGCTCATCCTTAGGTTCCTTACCGGACACGGAGTTCGAGCCGGCGGCGACGACCGCGAGGCAGACGCCGATGAAGGCGAAGACGGAGGAGCGGGCCATTTTAGCTGTGGAAAAGCGGAGGTAGTTTTTATTTTGGAGGAGAGGAGAGAGAGAAGGATTGAGGTGAGAGAGGCGCGCTTGCTCTTCCCAAATCTGAGCTTCCAAGGTTTTTTCGTCGCCTGCTCGTGCGGCTCGCTGCCGGGTGCTCGGGCCCAAATTCCGAATCAGACGACGAGAAAAGTTTCTCTGCTCTGAATTCACGACGAGAAGTGGGCGCTGGAGGGGGTTTAAAGAGCGCATTTCTCCGTGTCCGCGACGCTCAGCTTGCATGCTCGTCGTCTTCCGCCGCTGGCCAGTGCCTGCCGCCAAAGAGCAGTTTGTCGCCGACGACAACCTCTTCGCAACGCCGCCGCGGGCTCGACTCTCTTTAGTTCTCCTCTGCGTCTCCTTGAGTGAGCCACCAATAGACAAATCGTGCGAGTTCAGCAGCTTAAAGGGGACGAGAAGCGCTGGTGAGGCGCGCGGCGAGCGGTTTGAAAACAGGCGCAGCCATGGCTTTTTTTTTCTAACTGTCGAGCGAGTGCGGCGGAATTGGCTCGGTGGCTCTCCCTGTCTCTCCCTCTCTCTCGTTCTCCCCCAAAGCTGGCGCCCGGACGCGCGACCGCTCGCGAGACGCGTACTAAAAGAGCAACAAACGCACCTTGAAAAGTGGTGCGTGTAGGAGGGAGGGAGTAGGAGGCGGCAGAAGTAAAGAGACTGGCGACTCGAGATTGCAAGGGGAGGAGGAAGGTAGTGTAGCGAGAGAGTCGAGCGGGTGCCTTGCTTGCTTTTTTTTTTTCCTTCTCTCTCTCTCTCTCTGTCTCTCTCTGTCTCTCTCTCTCTCTCTCTCTCTCTCTCTCTCTCTCTGTCTCTCTCACTCCCCTTTCTCCCGCCACTCTTTCTTTTCCTTTCCCTCTGCGCCCCCTCGAAAAACGCCAAAACCTCCGTATCAAATGAACCTCGAGGCCCAGGCCCGCTACGCGGCCCGCGCCGCCGAGCTCAAGGCCCTCGGCGGGCTGGGCCCGGCCCGGGCGTCGGCCCTGTCCCGCCTGGCGCTCAAGACGGTGGTCAAGGTTCGGCCGTTTTTTTTTCTTCTTGAAAGGAAAGACTTGAGAGGGAAAGAGGGCCGTCGCTCGCGTTTGCTTCCCTGGAGAGGAGGGCTTCTCTCCCCCGCTTCGGCCAGATGACGCTCTCCTGATTGGTCGCGGCCCCTGCTGCCAGGGCTTGGCGAATCGCGGCGCCTCTGGAGCTGCAATGCGACGACGCAAAGCGAAGAAACCAAAGTGAAGAAACGAACACCCCGATGGGCGTCCTTTGTCGACGTTCTTCGAGAGCAGCAGCTGTCGCGCCTCTCCGCCGCTTCACCTGCCCTCTTCCGCGCGTCCCATCGCTTCGTACGCGCACTAGAGGCGCTCGAGAGCACGCCCGCCCCCTCAAATGCAACAGCAAAGGCCTCGTTCCTCGCCAATGCGCGTCTCGAAAAGAAAAAGCTCACCCGAAAACGTCTTCAAAAAACGAAACCACCACGATGAAATGAAATCTTCGACTCAAAATCCTCGAAACAGGAGGCGCACGGCCAGCCCGTGGTCGCGGTCGAGTTCTCCCCGGACCCGGCCACGTCCAACCTGTTTGCTACCGTTGGGAAGAATCAGGTGAGGGAGAGACGGTGGTGGCGGCGATCGATGGACGAGAGCTCTCTCTCTCGACAGATGTCTCGACGAAAACGTCGAAGACGTCGCCAGTCGATGGAGTTCTACGAGCTCTCTCTCGAAAGAAAAGAATGCTCCGTGTTCGTTCTCTCTTCTGTGGGCTCATGCTTCCTCTTCTCTCCTCGCGGGAGGGCTCTGACGAACGAGGAGGATGCGCTCGCATGGAAATGCGGTCGTTGGAAAGAAAACAGCAGTGGCGGCGGAGACGCCGAGCACCTCGCGATTGACGCGCCCCGAACGTCGACGACATTTTTTCTCAAAACGTCGGCCGCGCCCGTCGCCGCTCCCCCCCTCCCCTCGGGCTCACTCTCCCTCCCAAAAAAAAAACGCCTCGGCGCGCCTCCAGCTCACCATCTACGACGACTGCCACTTCTCCGACTACGTCGCCGTCGTCGCCCAGTTCACCCACGAGAGGACCGCGGCGGGGGCGGCGGGGGGCGAGCTCGCCGCGCTGGCCTGGGTCGCGCCAGCGCGCCGGAGCTCAGAGCGCCCCCCGGCGAGGCCGGACTCCGCCTTCGAGGACCGCGGCGGCGGCGGCGGCGGCGACGCCAGCGGCTCCGCCGTGCCCGGCGTCCCCGCGGCGGCGGACGCCCTGGTGGCCGTCGCGGGGGGCTCCGGCCAGGTGAGCGTCGTGAGCGTGTCGCAGGGCGCCGTCGTGGCCCTGCTCGGCGACGCCGGCGCGGGCGGCGCCGAGCCCCCTCCCGCGGCCGCGGCGGCCGCGGCGGCGGACGCGGCGGCGGCGGCGGCCCCTTCCGCCCCCTCCCCTTCCCGCCTCCCGGCCGTCGTCGCCCTGGCGGGCGCCCCCGGCGTCCCCGGGCTCCTCGCGGCCCTCGACGCCGCCGGCGCGCTCACCCTGTGGGACTGCCTCTCCGGGCGGCCGCTGTCGACGCTCGACGTCGGCGGCGACGCGACCTGCGTCGCGCTCTCCCCGGACGGCAGGCTGCTCGCGACGGGGCACTGCGGGGGCAGCGTGCGGACGTGCCCGGTGCCGGAGGAGCTGGTGGCCCGCTGCGGCAGGCAGCCGGGGCTGGAGGGGGCGGAGGGCGGCGGCGAGAGCGGCGAGGGCGACGGCGCGACCGCCGACGGGGACAAGACCCCGCTGCCGCCCTCGCACCCGGCGGCGCGGCCCCAGCCGGCCCTGCCCGCCGCCGCGGTCTGCGAGCGCGTCGACTCGCTGACGGTGGAGGTCGAGGAGAGGGGCGGGGACGGAGGCGCGCTCCTGCCGCCGGAGTTCCGCAGGCGGCGGGCGCCGCACTCGGCCCCGGTCGAGTCCGTCAGGTTCCTCTCTCGCTCGAGGCTGGCCTCCAAGGCCTCGGACGGCTCCGTGGTGGTCTTCGAGCTCCCGGGGCGAGGGGCGGCGACGGAGGCCGGAGCGCAGCAGCAGCGGGGGGCTGCTCCTCCTCCTCCCCCCTCGACCCCTGCCTCCGTCGTCTGCTCGTTCCGCGCCCCCGGCTGCGGCCTCGGCGCCGGCGGCGCCGCGGCGCGCTGCCCGCTCGCCGCGACCCGCGACGGCGCTTACTTGGCCACGGGCACCCCTTCGGGAGAGGTCTACGTCTTCGAGTCCTCCACGGGGAAGCGCGCCGGGAAAGTCGGCGCCGCCCCGCGGCTGAAGGAGGCGGTGGTGCGCGCCGTCGCGCTCTCGGACGACTGCAGGCACCTGGTCGTCGCGGCCGGCGTCGGCTTCGTCTTCCGGTTCGAGGCCAGGGACGCTCCGGCGGTGGTGGAAGTGGCTGCGACGGCGGCTCCGGAGGAGCAGCAGCCTCCTACAGCTGATGCTTCCTGAGTTAAAAAGAGAGAGAGAGAGAGAGAGGAGGAAAGAGAAGAGAGAGCGAGTTTATTTTCTAGTGCCTGCAGTTTTCTATGCAAACAGAGTGTCTTTTTTGTTCTTCTTCTTTTCTCCCTCTCTCTCGCTCTCTTTCCAGTCCCCTTCCCCCCCCCCGAATCTCCTTTTGAATTTTCAACGACGATCGACTACATTAAACGAGACAGAAAATCGGACGCGGGGGGGAAAAGTCAGAGCAATGGGGAAAACAAAAACCTCTTCCCTTCTTCCTCATGGGCCGAGACGAGGCGGGAAAAAAACTCGCATGAAAACCTGCTTCTTCCTCCCCTTTCCCCTCCTTTCACGGCCCGAACGCCTCCGGTGGAGGGGGGACCAGGTCCCCGCGCGAGTTCAGGAACGAGACGAGCACGAGGTAGGCCACGCCGATGACCACCGAGATAATGCCCGTCACGGTCGCCGTCGTCGAGCCCTCGTCCCTCCTCGAGGGCGGGGTCGCGGGGGGGGGCGTCGGGGGCGTCGGGGTAGCTCCCCCTTCGCTGCTGCTGCTGCTGTTGTTCTCGGGTTCGGCAAAGGTGGAGAAGATGTGGCGGGGCGCGGGGCTGTTGTGGCTGAGGTCGTGTGGTTGAGTAGGGGGCGAGCGCGGAGGCGCTGTGAGCTAGGAGAGAAAGGAAGAGACTGCAAAGAGCGAGGGAAAGTTGGAGGAGGTCGCGCCACGGCCGACGTTTTTTTCCCCTCTTTTTTTTCCTTTTCAAGCTCGATTGACTCCAGTTGCAAAAACTGCTCACCGAACGCTGCTGCTGATCGCCTTCCGCGAGGACGAGGGCACACAGGCGACGACGGCGCTCCCGCTGCTGCTGGCGACGGATCGCGCCGAGGGTGCCTGGGAGAACGAAGCTGCTGCTCGCATGGTTTGGTTTGCTTGAGACACTTTTTTTTTTCGGGGACGGAACGGAGTGATGGCAATTTTCACAAGCGCTCCGAAGGATTTCCAAACCAAAGTTTCCTCCCTCTCTCTCGACTTCGAAGCGACGCCAGGATGCTCTCGTCCGCTCCTCTGCGGCCAGCGCGCCCGGCGTCATCGATCACCAGCAGCCCGAAGAACATTCGCTCGGGGGTAATTCGCGGCTCCGTCTCGCTCTCGGGCAAGCGAGCAGCGGGGAACAAGCGGGTGCCAATCGCCCTGGCAACGCCGAAAACCTCGACCTCCTCGACGTCCTCCTCGAGGAGCGTCGTTGCCGCCGCCGCGCCGAAAACCTCGACCTCCTCAACGTCCTCCTCGAGAAGGAGCGTCGTCGCCGCCGCCGCCCCCAAGAAAACAGCCGCGAAAAGGAGCAGGAAAGAACAACAAATCCCCGTCGACTACGGCCGGGACTGGTTTGCGGCCACGCGCGACCCGTCGCGCGGCCTCTCCCCGAGGCAGGAGATGCAGATGAGACGGGAGGCCAACAGGGCCGCGAACAACGGGCTCGAGCGCAAGGACCTCTACACCGACGCGTGGGCCGGGAGCGAGTACCGCGGGTCGAGCAACAATATCGTACGAGGATCAGATTTCGTTGGAGCGAGAGCGAGGCGGTTTCGGCGAGGAGAGGAGGAAAGGAAGAAAAAAACCGACACCTCACTCGAGACCCCGCAAACGGGAAAAAAATAAAACGACACAACAGCTCACTTGGCTCATCGTCGCTTCCGTCGCGGCCCCCGTCCTGGGCTTGCTCTTCGCTTGGCAGACCTACGGGACCTTGTGGGGCTGAAAAAGAAATTGAAGGAAAGAGGCGATTTTGTAAAACAAGACAGCAGAGAGTTTTCGTTCATATTTTTTTTGCACTTTTCTTTTGTTTCAGCTCCGCCCGAGCGGCTTCGCCTCCTCCTCTCCGCCTCCGCCGCCGCCGCCGCCCCCGCCCCCGCCCTGGTTGAACTTGATGCTGTACGCCCCCGTCGCCGGGTCCTTCTCGGCGGCGAAGCTGTCCAGCGAGAGGCCGAACCGCCCCAGGAGCGAGTTGCCCAGTTCTTTCAACTTGCCCACGACCTCCTCCTTGGCCCTCTCGGCCGCCTCGGCGGCCCTGTTTTCGTAATCGTCCGCGGTGGCGGAGGCCTGCTGCGCGAGCAGGAAGGCTGCGGCGGCGGCGCCGCCTTCCGAAGAAGAAGAGGCTCTCGTCGCCTCCTCGGCGGCCCTCCTGGCGTCCTCGGCGGCAGATGCGAAGTCGCCCTCGCCGGCGGCAGCCGCAGCCCGGCGGAGCAGCGCCTTGCTGACGAGGAGGGGCGGCGTCCCCTCCCTCTTCTTCCCCTTCCCCGTCTTCTTCTGCGCCGCTGACAGCCTCAGCGCCGCGTCGGCGCTGTCCCGGGCCTCGCGGAAGCTGCCCAGCTTCAGATAGCTCGCGGAGAGGTTGGCGTGGAGGGTGGCGCCGAGCTCGGTGGCTTCCTCCGAAATAGTCGAAGTTGGGTCACTTTCTTCGTCTCCAATTTTGTTTTCCTCCTCCTTGCCGTCGTCGTCGTCGCCGTCCTCTCGCTCTGCCTCTTCTGCCTCGTCCCCGAGCTTGTCCAGCGCCCTCTTGTAAGCGGCCACTGCCTCTCCAAAGGAGCCCTGACCAAAAGCTTCGTTCCCCGCGGCCTTGAGCGCGAGAGCTTCGGCGAGGGCCTCCTCGGAGGGCTCGAGGCGGAAGAAGGTGGCCGAGGTTGCGAGAGGAGGAGGAGCGTCGTCAAACTGATCAAAGTCGGCGTCTTCGTCGTCGTGGCTGTCCTTTTTCTCTCGCCCTTTTTCTGTCTCGCCCGCAGCAGCGCTGCTGCTAGCAGGAAGGACACCATCGGGGTCGTCGCTCGGTCTTGGCGCGGTTTCGCTGGCTTTGGAGTCGTGGTCTCCGAGCGCGGCCATGGTGCTCGAAGAGAGAGTGCAAGAGAGGCGGATGGAAAAATGATTTTTAGCCATCACTTTTTTCGGCCTCTCAAACTTCTTCAATCGACGATGCAGTTCCATCGCGTCGCCGCGCCCTCGAGGCCTCTCGCCTGCTCCTCCAGGCCAAAAGCAGCACGAACTCTTCCTCGAGTCCCGGCCAGGCTTGACGGATCGAACGCCGTCGCAACAGAGTTGGAACGTCGACGCCGGCGACAAGGGCATGCTTCGATCGCCGTCGTCGTCGCCTCGGTCGCCGTCGTCGCCTCGGCGTCCTCTCCTTCCTCTCCTTCCTCTTCTCTTTCCTCCTCGGCCATCACCGCCGCAGACCGCGCCCACATGCGCCGCGCCCTCGAGCTCGCCCGCAGGGGCCTCGGGAGCACAGAGCCCAACCCGGCGGTCGGCTGCGTGATCGTCTCGGCAGCGAGCGGAGAAGGAGGAGGAGGCAAAGAAAAAGGGGGCGAAGGAGGCGAAGGAGGCGCGGCGGCCGCCGCCGCCGCCGTCGTGGGCGAGGGCTTCCACCCGCGGGCCGGGAGGCCGCACGCCGAAGTCTACGCCCTGCGAGCCGCAGGCCAAAAAGCCCGCGGGGGTACGGCCTACGTGACCCTAGAGCCCTGCGCGCACCACGGGAGGACGCCGCCGTGTGCGAGGGCGCTCATAGACGCCGGGGTGAAGAGGGTGCGTTTTCCTTCTTTCTTTCTATTTCAGTCGCGTTTCTCGACCTCGCCCCCCCCCGCCCCTTTCTATCTCCAAAAAGGGGGCGCGACTGAAACACCCATCCTCTCTCCCGTCTCTCTACCCTTGAAAAAAAATCCGTCTTTCCTCCCTCATAGGTCGTCCTCGGCGTCGTGGACCCCAACCCGCTGGTAGACGGCGGCGGCGTCAGCTTGTTGAGGGCAGCCGGGATCGAGGTCGTCGCCATCGACGGCGCCGAGGCCGAGGAGGCCGCGGGGCTCAACCCAGAGTTCATGAAAAGGATGAGGGAGGGAGCAAAGATTGCCGCTGCAGCTGCTGCTGCTGCTGCTGCGAGAAAGAAGTAGAGTTTTGAAACTGTAAACTTATAATTGAAATGTAACCAAGCGAAAAGAAGCAGGGCGCGAGGTGCGTGGAAGAGGAGGGGAGAGAGAAGAGAAAAAGAAAATTTCGAGGTCGGCCGAAATTCAGAAACGAGTTTCTTCAATCGATCGATTCGCCTGTCTCTCTCCTCCCTCCCCCTCCCCCCCGAAAGAGCCCATTGCACCCGCTCTAGTTCCACCATGAGGCCCCTGAAGAGAGAGGCCTCTGCACTTGCGGATTCGTCGCCCAAAAAGTCGGCTCGCCCGCGGCGCGACGCGGCGATGAAGGAAACGCCACCGATGAAGAAGAAGGGCCGGAAGCCCGACGTGGTCGAGGTCGAGGACCGTTTGAGTCCCGGCGGCGGCCCCGCCGATGGCCCCTTCCCTTCCTGGCGCCGCCCTTCCCCCGCCGAATGCTTCGCGGCCCGGGACGCCCTCGCTCTGCTCCACGGGGAGCCCGGGGCGATTCCCTCCTCTCCTCCTCCCTCCTCTCCTCGTCCTCCTCCTCCCCCTCCCCTTCCTTCCAGAGAGGCCGCCGCGGTCCTCTCGGCCGCCGCCGCGACCTTCTCCGACCCGGACGGCTGCCACAGCGACTGCCTCTCCGTGCTCGACAGCCTCGTTCGCACGATCCTCTCGCAGAACACCACCGACGCGACCTCCGCCAGGGCTTTCCGCTCTCTGAAGATCGCCTTGCCGACGTGGGAGCACGCGAGGACGGCGAAAGTAGGGATCATGGAGGAAGCGATAAGGGTCGGCGGGCTGGCCGAGATCAAGGCTGCGAGGATCAGGACAATTTTAGAGATAATTCGGACCGAGGCGCTCGAAAAGAAGAGGAATGGTGGTGGGGGCGGTGGAGGAGAGGAGAAGAAGAAGGGAGGGAAGGAGAAAGAGGACGACAAGAAGAAGAAGAAGAAAAAGGCGAGCGACGAAACCACTGCTGCCGGCTTCGACTTCAACAATTCCCTCCTCTCCCTGGATTACTTAAGGGAGTGGCCCGACGCCGAGGAGATCAAGAGGGAGCTCGTGCGGTTCAACGGCGTCGGTCCCAAGACGGCGGGTGAGCTTTTTATTTCTTTTTTCCCCTCTCTTTTCATCTCCCCCCCCCCCTCTCTCTCTCTCTCTCACACACACACACACGCACAAACATACACACACACACACACACCTTCTTTCACTCTTCTCAACGACAACAAAATGCCAGCCTGCGTCGTGCTCTTCGCGCTGAAGAGGGCAGACTTCCCCGTCGACACCCACATCCACCGCATCGCCGCGGCGCTCGGCTGGACGCCCAAGAGCTCGACCCGCGAGCAGTCGTACGAGCACCTCAGACGCAGGGTGCCGGCGACCGTCGTGCACGACTTGCACGTGCTCCTCGTGGCACACGGGAAGGTCTGCACGCGGTGCATGAGCGCCGGGAGAGGGGGCGGGGGCGGGGGGGAGAAATGCGCGATGAGGCTCGCGGTCGCGGAGGCTGCCGCGGCGGCGAAGGAGGAGGAGGCGGCGTGACCGAGAGAAGAGAGAGACGAAGAAAGCGTCCGCTGAGCAAGAAAGAGATGCGAAAGAAAGAAGAGCGCACTTACTTTTCTCTTCTGCGTCTATCTGACGCTGGCTCCTCTCCCGGCGGGATTGGAAAACATAGAAAAGGAAATCTCTCAAGAGTTTTCCCCCTCCGTAAAATTAACAAAAAACGGAAAAACCCTCGATAGAAAAAAAACATGTCACCCCTTTCAACCCTTGTATTTTAAACTTTTATCGCAAAAGAAGCAGAAACTCAATAGGAAAAGAACCCATCACAGAGTCTTCAGCACCTCCCTCGCGGCGTTCACAGCAAAGTCGATGTCCGCGTCCGTGTGCGTCAGCGACGTGAACCCGGCCTCGTAGGCCGACGGCGCGAGGTACACGCCGCGCTCGAGCATGCCGCGGTGGAACTTTCCGAATTTCACCGAGTCGGCCTTCTTGGCGTCGTCAAAGTTGCGCACCGGCGTGTCGGTGAAGAAGAAGCCGAACATGCCTCCGACGTGCCCGCCGACCATCGCGTGGCCCGTCTCCTTGGCCGCGGCGAGGAGGCCGTCGATCATGCGCTTGGAGGCCGCGGCGAGGTGCTCGTAGGCTCCGGGCCTGTTGAGTGATTTTTTTTTGAGAGAAGAGAGAAAAACTAGTGAGTTTTTTTTCAAGACCTCGACCTCTCCGACACACGAGAAAACCCTATAAAGGAAAAAAGAAAAAGAAAACGAAAAGGAGCTCACCTGTCGAGGATCTCCAGGGTCTTGATCCCGGCCACCATCGCCAGGAGGTTGCCCGAAAGAGTTCCTGCCTGGTACATGGGGCCGGCGGGGGCGACCTAGTTTTTTTTTTTTTTAAATAGAGAGGACGGGAGGAGAAAAAGAAAGGAGGGATGATGAGCAAAAAAGAAAAAAGAAAAAGAGGGGAAAAAAAATCTCGGAAAAAAGTCGACACGAAAAAACCCACGTACCATCTCCATGATCTCCCTCCTCCCGCCGTACGCCCCGACGGGCAGCCCGCCGCCGATCACCTTCCCCATCGTCGTCAGGTCGGGGGTGATCCCGTAGAGGCCCTGCGCGCAGTTCTTGTGCACGCGGAAGCCCGTCATGACCTCGTCGAAGCAGAGCAGCGCTCCGTCGTCCTTGCAGAGCTTCTGGAGCCCCTCGAGGAAGCTGCGGTCGGGCTCGATGAAGCCCGAGTTGCCGACGACGGGCTCGAGGATCACGCCCGCGATCTGCCCCCTGTTGGCCTCGAAGACGCGCCGCGCGCCCTCGAGGTCGTTGTAGTCGCAGACCAGCGTCGGCGCCGTCGACGCCGCGGGCACGCCCGGCGAGTCCGGCAGGCCCAGCGTCGCGACGCCCGAGCCGGCCTGCACCAGAAAGGCGTCTGCGTGGCCGTGGTAGCAGCCCACGAACTTGAGCACCTTGTCCCGCCCGGTGAACGCGCGCATGAGGCGCAGCACCGAGAGGCAGGCCTCGGTCCCCGAGTTGACGAAGCGGACCATCTCGACCGACGGCACGCGCGCGATGACGGCCTTGGCGAGCACGTTCTCGAGCGCGCACGGCGCGCCGAACGACGTCCCCTTGTCGAGCTGCGCCTTGAGCGCCTCGGTGACCTCCGGGTTGGCGTGGCCGCAGATGGCCGGGCCCCACGAGCCGATGAAGTCGACGTACTTGTTCCCGTCGACGTCGAAGCAGTACGGGCCCTGCACGCGGTCGAAGATGATGGGCTGCCCCCCGACGGACTTGAAGGCGCGGACGGGGGAGTTGACGCCTCCCGGGAGGAGGTTCTGGGCCTCGGCGAAGATCTGGGAGGGGCGGCGGTGGGGAAAAGGGGTCGCGGAGGAGGAGAGGGGAGCGGGTGGGGGGGGTGTTCAAGAGAAGAGAGTGCGCAAACGGATAAGGGATAAGGGAAGAGAAGAAAGCGGCAGGGGCGGCGGCGGCGGCGTCGAAACGACGACGGCTGCATCGGGACGACGCTCGCCAAGTCGCAAGCTCCGATTTTCCCCCTCCGCTTTTCCTTTTCTTGTCTCCAATTCCATCGCACAGCCCCAACTGCTGCATCTCTCGAGCCCCTGAAACTCGAAACAACTCAAAAGAACGCGCTTACCGCCTCGGATTTCGACGTGTTGAGCTTGGTCGTCGTCGCAGCAGCCTGCGCGCGCACGGAGACGCACTTGGCGCGGGCCGGGGCGGCGCGGCGGGCCACGAGCGAGGGAGCGGCCGCGCCGGCGCGGGCGGAGACGACGCGGGACTGCATGAGTGCTGTTTTGGTGGGTGGAGATGGGGTGGACAGAGAAGGAGAACGGCGGCGGAAGGGTGAGTCGAAAGGAAGAAAGAATTGACGGCGAGAGAAAAAAGACGTCGTCGTCCCTAGCCGGTTTTCGTTTGCGAGATGCCGAGTTGCCGAATTTCGAAAGCTCGAGCGCGCTTCCTCTTTTCCTCGCATGCGGCGCTCTCGTGAAGGGAGCAAGGGAGCGTGGAAGTCAAGAGAGCGTCGTCGTCGGGGCTACGCAGGAAAAAGCTTCGTGCCGTACCTTTGAGGAAAGAGACGAAAGCGGCGGAATGAGACCGAGCGGCTGAAGGGAAAAGAAGCAAAGTGAAATTCCATGCGCTTCGAGGAAAATATCAACCCCGACCTCACTCCTCTTCCTCTTCCTCCTCCTCCTTCGTCACACATCCCCCTCTCACCACCGTAACGCCCGCGTATGATTTCATTTTTTGCACACCAGGGGGGGGAAGGCAGAAGCCTCTCTCGCTTTCTCACATAAATAGAAAACAGGCAAAACAAAGCACACAAACGCACAAGGACAAGAGCAAAAGGAAGAAAGAAGGAAAGAAAAACCTCCTCACCCCTTCTTTCCGCTCTCCTTCTCCTTCCTCCCTTCCTTCTTGATCTGCTCCCCGGACTCCTGACCGGCCTCCGACGCGGCCTCGACGGTGCCTCCGACGGCCCCGTCCGAGCGGAACTGCGAGCCGACGGCGCCCTCGGCCTCGAAGGGGCCTCCGACGGCTTCGTGCACCGTCGATCCGACGGCGCCCTCCTTTTCGAACTCGCGGCCGATCTTCCCTTCCGACGTGAAGGCGTGCGAGACCTTCTCGGCAGCGGAGCCTGTTTTAGAGTGAGGCAGATAGAGAACGAGGGGGAGAGAGCGAGAAAGAGAGAGAGAGAAAGGGAGAGAGAGGGAGAGAGAGACAAAGAAAGAGAGGAAAAGAGGAGGAAGAAGAAAGGTGAGGAGGTCGGGGTTAAAGTTTCTTTTCTTTTCTCCTCGTCGGCGGCGACAACACAGAGAAAAAAATACTCGCCGACTGCTTCTTTCATCTTCCCCTTGGCAGAGTGCAGCGACCTCTCTATGGGCCCGCTCTCGGCTCCCGGGTCGCCCGACAGCTTCTCCTCGTCGATATCGGGGCCGCCGCGGGCATGCCTGCGCCGCTCCTCGCGCTCGCGCTCTTTGTCGAGCGTGGCCTCCCTTTTCGGAAGCGGAGGCGCCGGGTGAACTGCTGTTCCTGCTCCTCCTCCCGGGCGTGTCGAGGGCGCGTCGTCGCCGGTGCCGTAGCCCGCGGTAACGCGGATCGCGAGCGCGGCGCGGGAGGAGGCGCCGAGGCGCGTAGCAGCGAGGGAGAGGGCGGCGCGCGAGAGGGAAAGCATTTTTTCCTCTGCTGACGAAGCGAGCGAGAAGCAGAGCGAGAAAAATGAAAAAAGCGAGCCCACAAAACGAGAAGAAGAAAAGAAACGTTCTTCTGCTGCGTCGCGCCCAGCCTCTCCCTCGCTCGCTCTTAATTCTTCCCTCCTTTGGGAGGCTAGAGATCAATCCTCTGGGCTTGAATCCCAAAGGCGAGTCGGAGCTATAGGCCAAGAGGCACAGCGCGGGCGCGGTTCGAAGAACATGGCGAATTCGAGGAGGCCAGCGCCTGCGACGTCGTCGCTCGTCGCAACAATGTTCGCACCGCTCATTGTTCTCGCCCTGCTCCTCGCCTGCTGCGCAGCCCATCTCGCGCTCGCCCGAGACGCCGACTATGTCGAGAACGTTTCGGGGTTCCCAGGCTGGCGGGGGGAGCTCCCGCAGAGGGGCGGAAGCGGAAGCAGCGGAGGTGGGAAGGGCTCGATGGCGTCGTCGTCATCTTCTCTGTCAGCTTCCTCCTCGACGACGAAGAAGAAGCCCGTCCCCTCCTCCTCCCACGGTAAGAGCGGCCACAAAGTTCCGGAATTCAACTCCCCCGAGGCCGTCTCCGCCCGACAGGCCGCGGCCAAGCGCGCCCTGGCCGCCGCCGAGGCCGCCGCGCGGGTCCGCGCTGCGAGCCTCGAGATGCAGCGCCCGGACGCCGCGCTCGACGCCTGGAGCGGCGAGAAGCGCCTGCTCTCGTGGGCGCCCCGCGCCTTCCTGCTCAAAGACTTCCTCTCGGCCGACGAGTGCGACTACCTGATAGAAAAGGCCAGGCCGCAGCTCGAGGTCTCCACGGTCGTCGACGCGAAGACCGGGGTGAGCCTGCCCTCCAAGGTCCGCACGTCGTCGGGCACGTTCTTCGACGTCGGCGCCGACGCCGTCGTGGATTCGATCGAGCGGCGGATCGGGCTGGTGACGGGCCTGCCGATCGACCATGGCGAGGGGCTGCAGGTGCTGCGCTACGTCGACGGGCAGAAGTGAGTTTGGGTTTTGGTTTCTTTTTCGAATTCTTTCCTTCTTTCTTTCTTTCTTTCTTTCTTTTTCGTTCTTCCTCTCTCTCGTTCTTTTCTCTCTCTTTCAGTCTCTCACCCAAAATTTCGAAAAAAAACACGTTTTGGTTCTTTTCCCTTCACGACGACCACTGCAACTGCAGCTACCAGCCCCACGACGACTTCTTCTCGGACGAGTTCAACGTGCTCGAGGAGGTAAAAGAGAGAGAGAGAGAGAGAGAGAAGAGATGAAAGTTGAAGGGCTTGCGAGCGAAAAAGGAAAAAAAGGACGTTCACGATGCCCCCCCTCCCCCCCCCACCACGAACAATTTTCTCTCTCGTCCCCAGAACGGAGGCCAGCGCGTCGCCATCTTCCTCATGTATCTGACGACCCCCGAAGAGGGCGGCGAGACCGTGTTCCCCTCGGCC
>Ga0114918_10002876_pt1 | contig 15290 bp, 10 predicted proteins | sample LantaG_FD_87015 | JGI IMG/M metagenome (GOLD analysis project Ga0114918, IMG submission 87015) | Deep subsurface microbial communities from Baltic Sea to uncover new lineages of life (NeLLi) - Landsort_02402 metaG | ecosystem: Environmental > Aquatic > Marine > Oceanic > Sediment | place...
CTCTCTCTCTCTCTCTTTCTCTTCCTCTCTTTCTCTCTTTCTCTCTTTCTCTCTTTCTCACCTCCACCTCCACCATGCAAAAAAAAAACAAAAAATAGACGGTCCTCGGCATCATCCTCGGAGGTGGCGCGGGATCCCGCCTCTACCCGCTCACCAAGAAGCGCGCCAAACCCGCCGTGCCGCTCGGCGCCAACTACCGCCTGATCGACATCCCAGTCTCCAACTGCATCAATTCCGGTGAGGGAGGTTACAAAATAGGATCGATCGATGACGGGGGGTGTGGAGAGTTTCTTTCTTCTCGATCGGGGAAAAGGAAAAAAAAACTCACCTCTCTTCTTCTTCTCGTTCTCTCTCTCTCCCCTCTCTCTCTCTCTTGCTCGAAAACGACGGCAAAACTTATTCTTCAACAACAGGCGTCAACAAGGTCTATACGCTCACGCAGTTCAACTCCGCTTCGCTGAACCGGCACCTGGCGCAGGCGTACAACGTCAATGTCGGGGGGTACAGGTCGCGCGGGTTCGTCGAGGTGCTCGCGGCGTCGCAGTCGGTCGAGTCCAAGGTATGAAGTTTGACTTCTGTTTTTTTACTTCGAGTTTTTTTTTCTTCTTCTTCTTTCTCACCTCTCACTTCTTCTTTCCTTTTCCTTTCCCTTTTCAACGACAACAACAGGCCTGGTTCCAGGGCACGGCCGACGCCGTGCGCCAGTACCTCTGGCTTTTCGAGGAGGCCGTTCGCGAGGGTGTGGAGGACTATCTCATCCTCTCCGGGGACCACCTCTACCGAATGGTGCGTTCTTTCTTCTTTTCTCGGGCCCGAGGCCGCGCGCGGCGAGAGGCAAGGAAAAAAACTCAAATTCGGAAAGAACTCAAAAACTTAAAAAAAAAACAAAACTCCAAAACAAAACAGGACTACTCCGCCTTCGTCGCCGCCCACCGCGCCGCCGGCGCCGACATCACCGTTGCAGCCCTGCCCTGCGAGGAGAAGGACGCCGAGGCGTTCGGCGTTATGAAGATCGACGGGTCAGGCCGCATCGTCGAGTTTGCCGAAAAGGTCAAAGGCGACGCGCTGCGCGCGATGCGCGTCGACACGTCGGTGCTTGGCATCGACGCCAAGCGCGCGGCCGAGGCCCCTTACATCGCGTCGATGGGGATCTACGTCGCGAAAGCCTCAGCGATCCGCGAGCTGCTGTCGACGGCGTTCCCGAGCGCCAACGATTTCGGCAGCGAGGTCATCCCGGGGGCGACGGCGGCCGGTGAGTTCGGTTTTTGTTTTCTTCTTCCTTTCTTCTCTGTCTTTTTCATCCCTTTTCTTTCAAATGCTTCGGGAACGAATGGCGGGAATGAATGCCACCTGCTCGAGGCAGCAAAGCTCGGGTCGACCTCGGGGTTTTGTTTCCCTCGATACTTGGAGGGGAAAAACTCACTTTCTATTTTCTCCCCTTCCTATCTTTCTCGATCTTCCCCCCTCGCCCCAAAACCAAAATCCAAACAAAAAAAACAAAAACAAAAAACGACAGGCATGCACGTCCAGGCCTACGCCTACGACGGCTACTGGGAGGACATCGGGACCATCCAGGCCTTCTACGACGCCAACCTGGCCCTCACCGACGCGCCCGACCCCAAGTTTTCGTTCTACGACCGCGACGCCCCCATCTACACGATGAGCCGCTTCCTGCCCCCCTCGAAAGTCGGGTCCGGCTCCTCGATCGAGCGGTCGATCCTGGGAGACGGGTGCGTGGTCCGCGACGGGTGCACGATCGCGCACTCTGTCGTGGGGCTGCGTTCTCTGATCGGTGCGTTTTTTGTTTTTTGGGGGGAGACGAGGAGAAAAAGTGTTCCGAAAAAAAATTAAAAAAAAACTCACTTTTTCCCCCCCTCTCAACCGCCTCTCTTCACAGGCGCCAACTGCGAGGTCACCGACACCCTTATGATGGGCTCCGACTACTACGAGACCATCGAGGAGTGCGTCAACGTGCGCGGCTGCCTGCCGATTGGCCTCGGCGACGGCTGCGTCGTGCGGCGCGCGATCATCGACAAAAACGCGCGCATCGGCGACAACGTCCAGATCGTCAACAAAGGAAAAGTCCAGGAGGCGAACAAGGAGGAGGACGGGTACGTGATCAAGGACGGGATCGTGATCGTCATCAAGGACTCGGTGATCGCCCCCGGGACGGTCATTTGAAGCGGGGAGAGAGAGAGAGCAGCAGAGAGAGCAGCAGCAGAGGAAGAGGTTGGGAGAGTTTTTTTTTCAACCCCCCTCCCCCCGGTGAGAGCTTTAATAGTCCTTTTTGTTTTCGATCACAGCACCACGCTTTCACTCCTTTTTTGCGCACTTAAAAAGGGAGAAGGGATATTTTTGAGACGTCTTTTTTTCGGGTTAGAGGTCTGATGAGAGAAAGAGAGAGAGAGAGAGAGAGAGAGAGAGAGAGAGAGAGAAGGGAGAGAGAGAAGAGAGGTGTCAACAAAAATAAGCATTTTTTTCCCATCAAAAAAGTCATTTTTTTTATTTTTTTTCCGCTCGAAGTGAGACAAAATAAGGACGCGATGGCGTCGTCGTCGTCTTTCTCGCGCCGAAGATGGCGACTCCGTTGCCTTTCTCTCCGCGGCGTTGTGAGTTTATGGTTCCTTCTGAGCACCCAGTGGATCTAATCCCCCGTTCGAACGCTCTTTCTCGCGCGAGAGAGAGGCAGCGGCAATAAAGGGAGAGCGACCCAGTGAATCCAATCGATCGCCCTTCGATCTCGCTCACCTTTTTTTGTTTTTCGTTTCCCCTCCTCTCCTCTTCCAACTTTCCTACCAGGCCTTCATCGCCTCGCTCCTGGTACTTTTCGGAGCGTTGCTTCTGAGCAGCTCGCGGATCTCAATGGCACAAGAGGGGGGAGAGAAAGTAGCAGGAGCAGCTGCTGTCGTCGACGACGTCGCAGACGCAGCTGATGCTTCCTCTCCCACTTCGTCGTCTTCTTCTCCTCCCGCTTCGTCTTCTTCTTCTTCTTCTTCTTCTCCCGCTTCTTCTTCTGCGCCTCCTCCGCCCTCCCCCTCGCGCCTCGCCGCCTCCCAGTACCGCCGCGCCCAGCTCCTCCGCCGCAAACCAGACTACTCCCCCCGAGACGCGCGCCTGGCAAGGCTGCTGCTGGCCTCGGCGGCCGGCGTCGAGGTCGCCTCGAGGAGGGAGGGGGCGGGCTCCGCCGCCGCCGCCGACCCGCTGTCGGGGAGCTGGCCCGGGCTCTGGCCGCCCCCGGCCCCCTCCCCCTCCGGCGCTCCCGCCCCCGCTCCGGTCAGGCACGCGGCGGCCGCGGCGGAGCTCGCGGCGATGCTCGAGGCCGGGGAGGGCGGGGCCCACGACCCCGGGGCGGCCCTGGCGCTGAGCGCGCGGGCCGCGCGCGCCGGCGACCCCGCCGCGCAGCGCGTGGTCGGGCTGGCGCTGGCGACCGGCGCGAGGCCGGCGCCGGCGCCGAGGGCGGGGACGGGGACGGGGACGGGGGCGGGGGCGGCCGCGGCCGCGGCGGCGGCGGCGCGCGTCAAGCTCGCGAGGCCGGACTGGCCCGCGGCGCTCCCGCTCCTCTACTTCGCGGCGGCCGGGAACGACTCGCTGGCGCAGCTCGCCCTCGGGTTCCGCCACGCGACGGGCGCGGGCGTCCCGAGGTCGTGCGCCGCCGCGGTGCTCTACTATCACCCGGTCGCCGAGCGCGTCGTCGCTGCGGCGAGGGAGCCCGAGGGCCTCCCGGCCCTCGACCGGACGCGGCTCGCCGGTCCGCTGCTCGGCGGCGGCCTCGGCGGCCTCGGCGGGCGCGGCGGGGCCGGGGGCGGCGGCAGCCGCAGGGGGCCCTCGAGGGAGCAGGAGGTGCTGCACTACCAGTGGTTTGCCGACATGGGCCACGCCGGGGCCGCGAGGGCCGTGGGGCAGCTTCTGGCCGCGGAGGCGAGGGCGGCGCGCGGGGTCGCCGGCGGGCTCGGCCTCGCGGCGACGAGGGGCGGCGGGGTCGTCGGCGGTGGATTCGGCGGCGGCGGCGGCGGCGGTGGCGTCGCTTCTCGCGCGCTCGTCCGCGACTTTGTCGACGGCGACCTCTTGGAGGACGACGACGACGGTGACTTCGAAAGCGGAGAGACGATGCCGGCGGCGGGGGGCGCGGCGGCGAAGATTAAGGCCCCTTCCTCGAAGGGAGGCGGCAGCAGCAGTAGCGGCAGCAGCAGCGGCAGCAGCAGCGGCGGCAGCGGCAGCAGCCGCAGCCGCAGCAGCTCCTCCTCCTGCTCCTCCCCCACGCCGCCGGCCGCCAAGGCGGCGCTGCGCTACCTGCGCAGAGCCGCCGACGCCGGCGACGCCGACGCGATGGCCTCTCTGGGACACATGCACGCCTCCGGGGCCGGCGGGGTCCCGCGCTCCGACGCGGCGGCCCTGGGGTGGTTCCTCCGCGGCGCGGACAAGGGCAGCCCGTCGGCGCTCTACGGGCTGGGGTACATGCGGCTCGCGGGCGTCAGGGACGCGAGGACGGGGGAGGAGCTCGAGCCGCGCGACCCCGCCAAGGCCGCCGAGCTCTTCCGCTCCGCGGCCGACGCCGGGAGCCTCGAGGCGCACTTTCACCTGGGCGTCATGCACCTGCACGGCTGGGGCGGCCTGCAGCCCTCGGCGCCCGCGGCCGCGGCACACTTCGGCCTCGCGGCGAGGGGCGGGCACGTGCTGGCCTCGTACAACCTCGCGATGCTCCACCTGTCCTCCCCCGCCGCGGGCGAGTGCGCTCGCGCGCTGGAGTTGCTGCGGAGGGTCGCGGAGAGGCACCCCGCCGTGGCGGACGCGCTCGCGAGGGGCGCGGATGCGGCGACGGGCAGCGACGGGTGGACGCGGACGGGCGCGTCGCTCGCGGGGGCGGGGCGCGGTGGCGGCGGCGGAGGGGGCGGCGCCTCCGCCGCCTCCGCGCCCGTCGTCGACGAGGGCCGCGCGCTGTCCTCCTACCTCGTCGCCGCCGAGGCCGGCGTCGAGGTGGCTCAGTCGAACGCGGCGTGGCTGCTGTCGAGGGCCGCGCGGAGGGGGTTCGGCTGGAGGCAGCAGGCGCGGAAGAGGGAGCCTGCTGCTGCTGCTGCGGCGGCGGCGGCGGCGGCGGCGCAGGCAAAGGCCGAAGTTGCCGAAGGGGCAGGAGCCTCTGTCCCTCCTTCTCCCTCCCCAATCTCTTCCTCTCTCCCTCCTCCGCGCGTGGCAGCCTACCCTCCGACGGCAGCAGCCAGGCTCGCCTCAAGGCTTTACGCAAGGGCCGCGGCGGCGGGCTCGACGGACGCTTTGTTGAAATTGGGGGACGCCGCGTGGTACGGCAAGGAGGGGAAGAGTGGCCCCTTTTCCTCCTCCTCTGCATCTTCTTCTTCTTCGTCGTCGAACGTCACCGGCAGGGACTGGCCGGCCGCCGCCCGCCTCTACTCCGCCGCGGCCCGCGGCGGGGCAGGAAACGCCGCCGGGGGCATCGCCGGGACCGGGATCGTCTTCGGTCCGGGCCTCTTCGGCGGCTCCGCCGCCGGCGCCGGCCGCTCGGCGACGGCGCTCTTCAACCTCGGCTTCGCGCACGAGTTCGGCGCCGGCGTCCCCGCCGACCTCCACCTGGCCAAGCGCTACTACGACGCCGCGGCGCAGGCCAGCGCGGACGCGGCGGTGCCGATCGCTCTTGCGCGGTGGTGGCTGCGGTGGCACCGCTGGTGTGATGAGCTGAGGAGGGAGGGGGAGGAGGAGAAGGGGGGAGGAGGAGGAGGAGAAGGAGGAGGCGAAAGCGCAAGCGCTGCTTCCCCCGCCGGCGTCGGCGGCATGACTGGCGAGACTGGCGAGACTTCTTCTCCTCCGCTCCCGAGGAAGAAGAAGACCGAGCCCAAAACCTCCTCTTCTCTTCCTTCCTTCCTAACTCCGATCTCCCTCAGGGCCTGTGATGCTGCGTTCACCTTGCGGCAGCCCTCAGAAGAGCCGTCCTTGCGTGCCCGCCAAGAACAGGAAGAGCAGGAGGAGCAGGAAGAAACACGCTCCTTCGAGGCGCACTTTGCGTCCTCTGCTTCTTCCCTCGCCGCTGCCTCTTCCTCCTCTTCCGACTCTGTCGAGGACTTCCTCGCCTCTTCCTCGTCCTTGGGGCCCGGCTCGACGCTCTCTCGCGTCCTGGCGCGGGTCGACGCCCTCCTCGATGCCGGAGGCGCGGCGGCCTCGGCGGCCGCTTCCTCTCGCAGCGGCAGCGCCGGCGAGGGAGGCGGTGGCGGAGGAGGCTCTCCCAGCCCTGACGCCTCTCTCGGCGGCGGAGGGAGCAGAAGCAGCGTCAGCAGCAGCAGCGTCGAGGGCGCCGTTTTGGCGGGGCTCTTCGGGCTGCTGTGGCTCGTGCTGCAGCGGAGGAGGACGGTGCGCGACCGCGAAAGGGAGGCGAGGAGGGAGGCCGCCGCCGCCGCCGCTGCTGCTGCTGCTGCTGCGGCGGCGGCGGCTGCGGCGGCTGCGGCGGCCGCGACGGAGGCTGAGGCTGCTGCTGCCGCGAGGGCGCGAGCAGAAGCTGAAGCCGCTCCTGCTCCTGCTGCTGTTCTTCCTCCTCCCCCTCCCTCTTCCTCTTACCCCTCTGAAGCGGCCTCCGTCGCCGCCGCCGCAGCAGCGCCGGAGGAGCAGGCGCCGCTGGAGGGGCAGCACGGTCAAGAGGAGGAGGCTGCGGCTTGAGAGTTTTGGCGATTTTGATGTAAAAAAGACAAAAAAAGTTCCTCGTTCCGTATCTCTTCTTTCGCTGATTGTACACTTTCTCTTTTCGCTCTGTCTTTTAAATTACACAAAGGCAGCCCCAAAAGGGGGTCAGCACGCAGAACAAGGCAAAAGAAGAAAAGAAGAAACGCCCAAATTCAGAATCCAACCTCTCCGCCGCCGCCGCCGCCCCCGAGCAGAGACCCCTCGCCCCCTCCTCCCCTACCCCCTCCCTCGAAGTATCCCGCGTCCCGCATCTCGGAGTAGTACGCCAGATCCAAATCGAGCGCCGAGTCCGCGAAGAAGGCGGCCAGAAAGGCAGAGTACAAAGCGGCAGGGAACAGGCCGTAGTAAAACCCCGAGGCGGCGCCGACGAGGTAGTAGCCCGGCCAGCTCAGCAGCAGCCCCTCCCAGCGGTGCCCCCCCGCGCCCCCGCCTCCGGACGCCAGCAGCAGCAGCAGCGAGCCGGCGGCCGTGGACGCGTGGGCGCCGCACAGCGCCGAGCAGTAGCGGAAGAAGGCCGGCGTGGCGGGGAGCAGGTCGCGCCAGCGGGCGCTGCGCGGCACGCGGAGCACCAGGGCGTAGAGCGAGGCAAAGAGCAGCGAGCGCGCGAGCCAGAAGCCCCACTTGGCCGAGCTGAGGTCCCCGCTCTCGGCGTCGTCGCCCCCCCACAGGAAGAGCGGGACGCGGCGCCTGCCGAAGACGAGGGAGGCCTCGACCGCGCCCTCGAGCAGCGCGGCGGCTCCCGCCACGGCCCCGGTCCTCGCGAGCGCCGCCGCCCCCCCGAGTTGGAACCCCTGCGCGAGGAAGACGACCACGGAGACCTCGAGGAGCGTGAGGCCGCCGCGCGTGGCGAGCCAGAGCACGTTGAGGAGGGTCGCGTGCGCCGCTGCCGCGGGCGCGGGCGCGGGCGCGGGGGGGGCGGAGGAGGGACCCGCCGCAAAGTTCGACTCGACGTAGGCTGTCAGCAAGACCGCACGGAGCAGCGCAAGAAGGGAGACGGCCCAGCAGGCGCAGTAGTACGCCCACATCATGTGGCTCCGGGCCGCGCGCAGCCTGCGCGTGGAGGAGCGGAGGCGCAGGGCGAGGAAGGCGAGGAAACAGGCCGAGGGGAGCGCGATGACCTGTTGGTCGAGGAGGAGTTTTTTTTTTTTTTCCAGCGCGCTCCCGGTTTTTGATGGCGACGCATCGTGAGTTTTGCCTTTGCCGTGCTTCTCCCTCTCTCTCTCTCTCTTATCTCTCTCTCTCTCTCTCTCTCTCTCTCTCTCTCTCTCTCTTCTTGTCTCTCTCCATCTTTCTCTTCTCTACTTCATCTCAGAAGAGATATCTCAACGTCCCCCTCCCACCCACCAGGTTGTTAAACACGACGCCGCGGGCGGTGTGCGGCGACACGAGGTCGACGCAGATGCCTCCTCCTCCGGAGGTTTTCGCTTTTGGGTGCGTGCCGTTGCCTCCAGCTGCGGGCGACGGGAGGGCTGCCAGGGCTGCCGCGAGTGGCAACGACAGAGTGTAGCTGCTGCCCGCGGGGGCGGCCATCGTCTCGTCGCTTTGAGGGAGGACGGGAGGCGTAGGAGCAAAGGGAAAAATGAAAGAAGAAGAAAAAATAACGATGCCTCGCTCTCACTCCTCTTCGACGACCTCGACGCTCTGTGCGCTTTGATAGAGCGAAAGGAGAAAGAAACGCTTCCTTTCCTCTCCGCTCGTTCTTTTTCTCTCCATCGCTCGGGCACGCTGCGATATGGATCCGGATTCCTATGATGCCACAGAAGCTGCGCCGCATGCGAGGTACGTTTAGAAGTGCTACCGAACAGTCGAAGTCGACGGTCGGAAGGCATTTGTTTTTTTTCAAAGACCAATCAATTCTTCTCTCATGCTCTCGTCCTTTCTTTCTTCCTCTCGCTCCCTCCTCCTCTCCTCCCCCAAATACACGCCCCCACAGGCAGCCTCTGGGAACGAAGCGTCCCCTCGAGGGCTCGGCAGAAGAAGCACCGGCAGGGGCAAACGACGGCGACAACAAGCGACATCAGCGAGAGCTCTCGCACTCACCGACAAAGTCGTCCGTCGCCGTCGCGGCAGTGGCGACAGAAGGGACCCAACCCGCCGCCGCCGCCGCCGCCGCTCCTCGTCCTCCTCCTCTGGGCTCCAACGACGAGAACGCGCCCGAGAGCGACGCCGCAGATGTCGCAGACGACGGCGACGGCGACGGCGATGAAGATGCCGGGGGAGGAGAAGAGGGCGAGGGCGACGGCGACGCCGCCGCCGACGACCCCGACGACGATGACTTTTTCGACCAGAGCCTGATCGAGGGCGGCGACAGGTCGCAGAAGCTCCTCGCCCGTCTGCTCAAGTCGAGGCGAGACGAGGCGTGCCGGACCGCGGCCGCGGCCGAGCGCCTCGAGAAGATCGCGCGCGCCGGCGCGGCGAGGCAGGAGGGGGGCAGGGGCGGGAGGAAGGGCGGCGGTGAGGCCGAGGACGAGGCCGCGGCCGAGGCGGCGGCGAGGAGCGCGGCGCTTGCCCTCGTGGGCGGAGCGGGAGGAGGACGAGGATCGGGGGGAGGGGCGGCCGAGGGACCGGATGCCGAAATCGACGGTGACGCTAAACCCGAGAGGTGCTGGTGGCCCCCTCCTTCCTCGACGGCGAAGGGGGGCGGCAGCGGCAGCTGGCCCAACGCGGCCACGGACGCAGCGCGCCTCTCGGAGCTGGGGCGCGCCCTTCTGCCGCCGTCGCTCGCTCGCGAGAAGCGGGGCTCGATCTCGACCTCCTCCGACTTTGATGAGTTCGTCTCCCCGTTCGTCGACGAGGAGGCCCTGGGCCGTTCCGCCCTCGTCTCGGGCCTCCTTGCGGCAGAGGCGGCGGAAGCGGCAGCCTCGGCGGCGGAAGGAGAAGTGGGAGGTTCTTCTTCTTCTTTCATCTCGTCGGCCGCGCCGGCACTCGTCTCGCTCGCTCTCGGCGGAAACCCGTCGCTCGCGGCCCCGGCCCTGGCCGCGCTCCGGGCGGCGTGGTCCCTGGAATCGCCCTGGATCCCTTATTCTTCTTCTCCTGCCGCTGTCGCGGTGGCGCCCCCCTCCGCGGGAGAGCTGCTCCGCGCGCTCGCGGCCGCCGGCGTCGCCCTCGGCGGAGGCAGCATGCTGCCGGAGGAAGCCTCCCCGTCCTCCTCCTCGGCGTCCCCCGTCGAGTCCCGCCTCCCGGGCCTTCGCCTGCTCGCGAGAACGATCCGGGCCGCAGCCCTCGCCTGCATTCGCTCCGGAGGGAAATGTGTCAGTGGCAGGAACGGGGACGCGAGCGGCGGCAGCGGCGGCGGCGGCAAGGGTAAAGGCAAGGCAGCGGCGATGGGAAACACCTCCTCGGCGAATCCCTTTGGCGAACTTCCCGGCGTCGAGCTCTTCGCGGCGCTCTCGGCGCTGCGCGCGGACCCGGCGGCGAGGCTCGCGGAGCCGGAGCTCGGCGACGCGGCCGCCGCCGTGCTGGGCGCTTTTCTGCGGGACCCCGGCGGTTTCGGCAGCGGGCGCGGCGACCCGGGGAGCGGCGTGGCTCGACTCGTGCGCGCGGCCGCGGAGGGGGCCCTCTCCCGCGCCCCTCCCTGCGAGTCGCCCGCGCCCTCCGCGTTCTGCGCTCGCTCGGCTCTCGAGGCGGTCCGCCGCATCCCCTCGTCGGCCTCGACCGCCGCCGGAGCCGGAGCCGACGTCGTGAGGGCCCTCTCCGCGGCGCTCGTGGCGTCTCGGCTGGCGGAGGCGAGGCGGGGAGGAGGAGGAGGAGGAGGGGCCGAGAGGAAGGGGGGCTCGGAAGCGAGAGGCAGGAGCGCCGTCGCCGCGGAACTAGCGCTGGCTCTCAGACCCTCTTCCTCTTCGGCTTCTTCCGCTTCGGCTGCTGCCACCTCGCGCGGCGTCCTAACAGTCGCGGAGGCGGCACCCGCCGCCGTCGTCGCTATCGCTCGCAAGCTCCTCGAGGGGGAGTGGTTTACCCTCGGGGGGGCGGCCCTCGTCCGCGGCAGCCCCGCCGCCGCCGCCGCTGCCGCCGGAGGAAATGCTGCTGCTGCTGCTGCTGCCGCTCCCGTTCCCGCTGCTCAGCAGGCCCGGGCACCGCGCACGGCGCGCCTGCTGCTCGAGGCCGCCGACGAGGCGCTCTGGCCGGCTGTCGAGGCCGAGGTCGCCGCGACGGCGAGGAGGGTCGCCGAGGACGAAGAGGCCGCCGCCGCGGCCTCCGCCGCCGCCGCCGCCAACGGCGAGTTCTCCCCTTCTCCACCGCCGTCGTTCTCTGGGGGCGGGGACTCTGCCGCCCCTCCCCCGCGCTCGGCCCTCGCCGCGCGCTGGCTGCCCTTTGTCCGCGCCGTCGACCGCGAGGCCGCGCGCGGCCGCGCCGAGCCGGACCGTCTGCTGCAGCTCGCCGCGGCGTCGATGGCGCAGAGGTACTCCGTGGCCGCGGCCGCGGCGCGAAACGTCCTGGGGTCGGGGAGGGCGGCGTACGGGAGGGCGGGGGCCGTGGAGATGAGCTCGCCGACCTGACTTTTGCGAAAACATAGAGAGAGAGAGAAGAGAAAAACGGATTCAACTTTTGTTACGTGTCGTCAATTAAAAAAAACTGAGAACTTTGTCAACGTGCTTTGCATTTGTTTTTTGTTTGAAGCGATAAGGGAGCTGGGAGGATCTGGGGAGTAAATTCGGGAATGGGAGCGCGGGCTCTCTCTCGCGCGCGCGCGAGCGGGAAATGGGGGGAACGAGCGGAACGAAAAGAGAAGAGATGAGGGGAAGAGTCGGAAGAGACTTTCCCGCCACCTGTCTCTCTTTTCCCCCGTCTCAAAACCACTCGCCGCGCCACAAGAGCCCAGCTCCACAAAATCACAGTTGTTTGTAGTTGTTGTTGTTGTCGTTGGGGTGGCGAATTAGTTCGTTTTTTTTTGAATACTTCGATTTTTTCCTTCTCCTTGCTCTCTCTGTTTTTTCGCTCTCTGTCTCTTTCTCTCTGTATCTCTCGAAATCTCCCCCCTCCCCCGAAAGTCGCGTCTATCACCCCTCTCTCCTCTCGCCGTTGGTCGGCGTGACAGAACGCAGCGAAAGCAGGGACCGGAGCCTCGTGCGCAGCTTGCGGGACCACTGCCCGTCGACCTCGCCGCCGGTGCCGCCGGCGTTTGCAGCGCCGCCCTTGCGGCTCCCTCCGGCGCTGCCTCCGCCGCGGGCGCGCCGGCCGTTGCCGATGCTGCTCCCTCCGAGCAGCGTCGAGGACGGCAGCGCCCCGGCAGCCGCGGCCTTCCCGATATTTGCCGGCATCGAAGCGGAGCGGGCCATATGGGCCGCCCTCGCCCTCGCCGCCGCGGCGGCCTCCTCCGCCGCGGCCTCGGCTTTTGCTCCGCTCTTGTCCGCCGCCGGGGCCTCTGTCGGCCAGGCCTTCTTCTCGGCGACGAAGTGCGCGTAGGGGGAGGCGGCCGGGGCCGCGGCGGAGCCGGGAGCAGCCGCGTCGGCGAGGCTCGCCGCTGCCGTCCAGGTGCCGCCGCCTCCGCCCGCCGCCGTCGAAGAGACGTCGCGGAGGAGCGGGGCCGAGGGCGCGGGTGAGAGCGTCCCGACCAGAGCGGCGGCGCCGCCCCCGCCGCCTCCGTTGCGGGCGGCGTCCGTGGCCGCCCTGCGGTGCGTGTTACCCCTCCACGGCGGCACGACGACCGACGGCGGCGGGGGAGCGTCTACTTCGTCGAGGACGTCGAGGATGCCCGAGCCCGTCGAGCCGTCGGAGCCGCCCGACCACGACGAGCGCTGGCGCCGCGCAAAGTTTGCTTCGTCGGTGTTGGCGCCGCCGTTGGCCGCCGCCGCGGCCGCTGCTGTCCCGGGAGCAGCAGCAGCATTATTGGTCGCAGCGTTCCCGTTGCCGCCGCTGCCGTTGCCGCCGCCGTTGCCGCTGCTGCTGGTCGACCGCGTCATCATCGGCGACCGCTGCTCGTCCCTCGAGGAGCCCCCCGAGGTCATCTCGCGCACGGACGACGCCGACAGCATCGACGCCGAGTCGTTGCCCGACGGGTCTCCGTCCCGCTCCGGCTCCTCCTCCGAGATGGGCTTCGTCGTCGCAGCGGCCTCCCTTGTCCTCCGAAGCCTGGAGGAAGAGGCCTGCCGCCGCCGCTGCCGCCGCTGCTGCTGCTGCTGCTGCTGCTGCTGCTGCTGCGAAGAGAGCGCCGCGACGGCGGCCAGCGCCCGCTCCCTCGCCTGGCCCGCGGCCCTCGCCAGGCACTGCGCGCAGGCGTCGGGCGACCTGCAGACGGGAGGAAAGTGCGCCGGGCTGTAGCAGGGGGCCGCGCGGCCCGTGCTCCCGAGGACGAAGGGGTGACGCAGCAGCGCCGCGGCCGAGGGCCTGTCGGCGGGCCTGGGGCTGAGCATGGCGGAGACGAAGTCGACGGCGGCCGGGGACAGCGACCGGGGGAAGGGGCGGAGGCGGTGGGCGGCGATGGAGGCCTTGACCGCGGCCTTGTCCGCGCCCTCAAAGGGGAGGTGACCTGTTTTTTTTTTTCACGAGAGGAAAAGGAAGAGAGAGAAAGGGAGAGGAAAAGAGCGAGTGAGTATTTCCCCCCCCCCTCGCTCGAGAGAGTCATTTTTCGACCCCGGGAAAAAAAGAAACGCAAAGCGCACCAGTCAGCAGCTCGTAGAGCGTCACTCCCAGGGCCCACACGTCCACCTTCTCGTCGCAGGCGGCGATCGAAGCCGGCAACACGGCGCCCGAAGTCACGGCGTCGACGGGTGGGAGCGCGACGATCTCCGGGGCCATGTACTCGACGGTCCCCACCGGCGAGATCGCGAGCTCCTGCTTCAGGCTCAGCGTGAGGCCAAAGTCGCCGAGGCGGACGCGGCCGTCGTCGCCCACGAAGACGTTCTCGAGCTTGACGTCGCGGTGCACGATCGAAAGCGCGTGGAGGCTGGCCAGGCAGTGCAGCAGCGGCGCCGCCACCTCGGCAGCGGCGCGCGCCTCGGAGAACGCCCTGCCCTCGTGGAGCAGCCTCTCCAGCAGGTCTCCGCCGCCGCAGGCCTCCATGACGATGTGCACCTTCCCCTCGTCGTCGAACGCGGCCAGGAACCTGACGGTCGAGGGCACGCCCTTGCGGGACGCGTAGATCATCATCGCCGTCTCCCTGCGGACGGCCCGCAGCTTCGAGGGGCTCAGCTTGGCGCGCTCGTAGACCTTGACCGCGACCAAGGGACCCCCGGAGAGCGGGTCCGAGGAGGCGCTGCCGCCGGTGGCGGTGGGGTTGTTGGAGGACGACACCTCGCTGCTGGTGGATGCGTGCGGGCCCGGGGCGACGACGGCGCTCGTCGCGGCGGCCGCGACGGCCCGGCCCTCGGGGTCGACGGCGCCCCCGGTCGACGCCGCCGATGAGCTGCTGCTCCTGCGGCGCGTGGCGACGCTCTCGGGCGAAGAGTTCTCCGAGGAGGCGCTGCCGTATCCCAGGGCGAGGGAGAGCTTGGGGCAGCGGGCTTCGTAGATGACGGAGTCCCTGGAACGGATTTTGGGGCGGTTTTGGTTGCGCGGCGGACACGGTGGAAGGGGAAATAGGTGAGCGAAAAAAGAGAAAAAAGGAACGGAGGAAAGGAGGTTGAACGAGTTGGCGGCGGTGGGGGGGGGGGCGCTGCTGCCGCTTCCGAGCGCGCGGCGCACGCGAGAGGTGGATGGGGCACCGAAACCCTCGATGCCCCCATCCGGCCGCTCGCAAGTCGCTGCCTCTGATCGTTCCCCTTCCGCATAGAACGCACGTTGCATTCCACAAGGCTCGGTCTAGGCCGTGGGAGCGAACTCGAATCAACGCGGGTCGATCCTTTGTCGGGGCCCGAAGCCACCGAGGGGAAAAAAAGGAAAAAAAACGTCGCCGAGCTCGTCGGCACGTGCCAACTTTTTTTTTTTTTTTCAGTTACCGCCGGCCATCACATTTTCCGATTCGCCCGTCGCGGCAGTCTCCAGCTTTATATCCTGCTCCATTAATGAGCCACAGTGCGTCAATTGACGGGAAAGATCATCGAGCGTCGCCTGCGGGTGGCGACGAGAGAGAAGAAGGGCAGAGAGTGCTCTCCGCGACTGCACAAAACGCGTCCCTTTCCCCATTCCGTGCTGATACCGGACGACGGCTAGCGACCCCTTTGGGAGCATCTCCGGCAAAAAAAAAACATGGAAAAAATAAAACAACATGTTCACTCACTTCCCCTTGCCGATGACGCGCAGGTCGTACAGGTCCCTGGCGCGCAGGTCGGCCGTCAACGCCGACATTACGCCAGGTGGTTTAGAAGAAGGAGAGCAGAAGAGAAAAGAGAGAGCGAGAACGCTCGAATTTAAAGGGAATCAATCGGTGGGCGCCTCTCGTCGCTATCGCCAGATGAACAGAGAGAGAGAGAGAGAATGAAGAGCGTTTTTTTTCCCCTGGAGTTTTTTCGCTGAGAGTTGCCGGTGGTAATAATACACGACGAAGGGCGCGGCGGAGGCGCTCTTCTTATCTCCTCCTCCTCCTCCTCCTGCTCTCCTCCTGAAATGATGTTCACGTGCTCGGTGTCCAGTTTTGCGGCCGTGGCGAACGAGCGCGATGCCGCTGCTGCGGCTCTCCCCCCCCCCCCCCCCCCCCCCCCCCCCCCCCCCCCCCCCCCCCCCCCCCCCCCCCC
>Ga0114918_10002877_pt1 | contig 15288 bp, 12 predicted proteins | sample LantaG_FD_87015 | JGI IMG/M metagenome (GOLD analysis project Ga0114918, IMG submission 87015) | Deep subsurface microbial communities from Baltic Sea to uncover new lineages of life (NeLLi) - Landsort_02402 metaG | ecosystem: Environmental > Aquatic > Marine > Oceanic > Sediment | place...
AAGGGCTTGCCCCCTCAAATAAAATACAATTACTGGAAGCAATAAAACTAAAAGGAGTAGTAATTACCACATCGCCTTCTCCAATTCCCATTCCTCTAATAATTAAATGAAGAGCACTGGTTCCACTATTTACCGCAACCGCATATTTTGTCCCCGCATATTCACTCATCCTCTTCTCAAATTCTACTACTTTAGGTCCAATGCTTAAAAATCTGGTCTTCATTATACTTACTACAGCTTCAATATCCTTTTCTATAATATCCGGACTGGACAAAGGTACTTTCATAATCTTATTCTCTCCCTTATAAAAAATCTTTTAATCTATGCAAATGATTATTAACTAGTATTTAAAATTCAATATCAATTATAAAAACAAAATGTTTATATATTTTTAAACACTATATCTATAAATTGGAAAATACTTTATTTCTTTTAAATCAATAGATGGATAAATATTTTTTAAATATTTTTTAAATTCTGCTTCAAGTATTTTGTACTTTTCAACGTCGTGTATTTTCCTTCCTACAAAAAAATCCTTCACACCATCTTTAGAAAATGAATGTTTATATTTAAAAATCCCATCCTCAGGGGAATACCCACCCCCTAATAAATAATATTTTATGTTCTTTTCTTTTGCCCATAATATAAGCTTATGTTTTAGTAAATTGTTTGCTCTAAGTGGAAAATATTCGGATAAAGTCCCTCCAAGAAAAGAATATATAATTTCTTTGTCATGAATCGCTAATTCAACTGAAATTATTCTTTCATCTATTTTGGAGAGAAATAATACAAAATTTATATTAAGCGAATCGCGAATAAATTCAAAAAATTTTTTCGGGAAAAAATAATATTTTTTAGCATTATTCTTCTTCATATTTTTATAATAAATATCTATAAACTCATCAAGAAATTCAAATTTTTCATCTACTACTATTTCTACATTGCTTCTTATAGCTTTTTTGATATTCTTACGGTTATTTCTTTCATAATTTCCCCAAAGTTCTTCTGGGGTTACTGATAGATCTACGTAAATTGTAGAATTCATTTTTTCTATCTCTAATTTATCAATAAAATTTGCATGATTTTCCATCAGAGGATGAAATCGAATAAATTCTGATACAATATTATTTTTTTTACAAAATAATGAAAACTCTTTTATAAATTCTTCTAAAAGTAATTTTTTGTCACTTTTATTGTAAGGTTTTGCTAGAGGACCTCCATAACCGTAGGGACTTGTTATATCATAAAATATTTCATCAGTTTTTATTTGTTGAAAAAATTCGAGATCATTTATTTTTCTAATAAGAAATGGATATAAAACTAGTCCGTAATCACATTTATAAAAGAAAAGCGTAGCTTCCCCATCTCCATTTAACTCCCACAACCTTAAATATTCTGGGGAAAACAAAACGCTACTTACACTATTCTCATTTAATAAATCCTTCCAATATTTATTTGATTTACAATCTAACATTTCATACATATGTACAAAACCCATTAAAGCACGCTATATTTCAAATTCTTTCTTTGAATATTGTAGCAAGTAAAGATATATCTCGATATGTTCCATCTATCCATGATCCCTGCTTTAAAATTCCCTCCTGCTTAAAATCATTTTTTAGAAAAAATTTAATTGATTGTTCATTTTTTTTCACTACCCTTGCATAAAATCTTGTTATGCCAAGTTCTTTAAATCCAATATTAAGTGTTTCTTTTAACAACCAAGATCCTAAACCTTTAGAAAAATATTTTGGAGAAGATAAAAAAATATAAACTTCGGCAGATTTATTTTGCTGGTTTATGCTAGTCAAACCAGAAAAGCCAAAAAACTTATTATCTAATATCCCTACAAAATCTCGTCTATCTATATCCATTATCACGGATTGAAACCATTTTTCTGTTCTTGCAAAAGAAACATTTGGTAGCATTAGCCATTCATTTATTATTGGATCAATTATCGCTTTATATCTTATCTTTAAATCTTCTTTTTCAATCAGCCTAACTATTTTCATTTTTATTTATCTCCCTTTATATTCAATTTATTAAAATATAATATTTTAATTATTCACTATAAAAAATATTATTTTTTTAAAACATTAATATCTTTAGATTCCACATATAATCCTTCTCCAATTATTATTACTAATATGGTTCTAAATAAAATCTTTATATCCAACCAAAGCGACCAATGTTCTATGTACCAAATATCTAATTTGATTCTTTCAGGCCAATTTAAATTATTCCTCCCATTAATCAAAGCCCAACCAGTTATTCCTGGTTTAACTAATAATCTCCTTTTTTGAAAATTATCATATTCTTTTACTTGACATAAAATAGTAGGTCGAGGACCAACAAGACTCATCTCACCTCTTAGAACATTTATTAACTGTGGTAGCTCATCAATTCCTATTCTTCGTAAAATCTTACCAATACGTGTAATATAAGCACTTTTCTTATCAACGGGATTATTTCCTGTCAGTTCTTCTGCTTCTGAAACCATCGTCCTCAACTTATAAGCTCGAAATATTATCCCATCTTTTCCGGCCCTTTCCTGAATAAAAAACACCGGTCCCTTAGAATCCAGCTTAATAAATATTCCGATTGTGGCAAATATAGGAAGTAAAACAACCAATGCTATCCCGCTTGCCAATATATCAAATATTCGTTTTATAATGAGAGAAATATTTTTCCTTTTTATTTTTAAATTCTCCTTCGTTGATATTAATAATATATTAATTTATTCTTTAATATATTACAATATTTTTTCTAATATCTCTGCTAATACTTTTGAACTATGATATTTTTCCACATAAGCTCTACCATTAGCTCCCAATTTCTGTCTTTCCTCCAATGTCATATTTTGTATTTTCAGAATACCTTGAGCAAGAGCTTCTGGATTTTCTGCTTCTACAGTGATGCCTGCTCCAGCTTCCTGGACAATATTGTTTGAAGTTTTAGCAGACATAATAACTGGTTTTCTGCTTACCAAATAATCAAATAGTTTATTTGGACTAATACCATAATTAAAAACATCCAATTTTTTTAAACAGTGCAATAATAAATCTGATTGTTGTAATATTGCTGGAATTTGAGACTTAGAAACCGGGTTTAAGAAAGTAATATTATCAATTTTCTTCTCTTCTGCCTTTTTAATTAATTTGTTCTTCTCTGACCCATCTCCTATTAAAAAGAAGTGTATATTTGCTGATTTTTTAAACAATAAATAAGCTGCATCGATTACCACTTCCAAACCATTGGCTGGACCATGAGCCCCAGCATAAACTACTTTAAATTTATCCTTATATTTTTCAAAAATTTTAGCTTCTTCTGAAGATGGGTTAATATGTACAGATTTATCAAACTGCTCTAAATCAACACCATTAGGAATCCATACAATCTTTTGCGGGTCTATACCGCGTTTTTCTATATACTCTTTAGCATTGGGCAATAATACAATTATCTTTTCTGCTTTTTTATACATAAATATTTCCCAGACATAAAGTATCTTTGCTGGAATCCCCGTAGCTTTTATTGCCCCCATCTCTACTGCTGTCTGAGGCCATAAATCCCGCACTTCAAAAACAAATCTTGCTTTATATCTTCTGGCCAACCACCATGCAGCTAAAACCGCAAAAGGATGAACAGATGAACCGATTATTACATCTGGTTTTTCCATTCCACGACAAACAATTAATGCCCTCACTCCATAAGAAACCATATTTAAAATTCTACGCCAATCATTACCATAATACGGAATAGTATTTAACCAAACAAAGCGAACACCATCATAATCTTCAATTTTATATCGTTCTTTAGAATGAACTTTAATATATTTTTTTGTATTATGGTCAAATCCCGAAGCAAAGATAGTAACTTTATGACCTCTTCTTCCCAGTTCTCTTCCCAAGTCATAATGCCTTGTTCCCACACTCATATCAGGACTTATAGCATAATGATTTAATATCCAAATATTTTTACTCATATTTTAAATGCCTTCCTTTTTTCACAACCTTAACTATATTTTAATTTATAATTAATAAAAAATTAATATATTTTTATATTTAAGAATAATATTCAAATAATTCTAATAATTTTTTTATATTTTTTTGAATATTAAATTCTTTACATACTCTCTTACGTCCTTGCCTTCCTATTTTTTCTCGCAAATTTTTATCCTTAATAAGCTTTATTATTGCCATAGCTAATTGTTCTGGTTTTTTTTCTTCAACTATAATTCCTGCGTCCTCATAAAGTAACTCTGGAATTCCTCCTGTATTAGTCGATATTACTGGAATGGAGTAAGCCATTGCTTCCATAAGAGAAACCGGTATTCCTTCATGTTCGCCATTTTTAGTATTAATACTGGGCAAAATTACTATATCTACTTCATTATTTTTATACATTTGTATAAGTCTTTCATTTGGAATTAAACTATGCATTTTTATGTAACTTTCTAGAGATTTTTTTTTAATTAATTCTTCTAAATCTTTTCTAGCTAAACCTTCGCCATAAAAAATAGACTCAAAATTTTTTATACCTTCCTCAACCAAAATTGAACAAGCTTCGATTAAATATTTATGGCCCTTTACCAGTAAAAGATTTGCAGGAACAATTATTTTAAATATTTTTTTATCTTCATAATATATTTTAACGTCATTGGACGGAATTTTGATCCCCATATGAAATACTTTTATTTTATCTTTGAAATCTGCACCGATTATCTTTAATAATTCAATCTTACCATTTTCAGAAATACATCTAATAAACTTCGCTGATTTTGCCTTTTCTTTTAACATATTATTCTCTTTTATATCCCAACGATGAAGGGTAACGCTCCAAGGGATTCCACTCAATCTTGAAACTATATAAGCCATTGTGGCAGTTGTAGAACCCCAGTGAGCGTGAATATGAATGATCCCTTTTGTTTGCAAGAAATCAGCAATAAAAACACTTTTGGGCATTACTGCTAAATTTTTAAACAGAATTTTAAAATTCCGAGAAGCCCAAATGATAGATATTAAAATTTTTAATAAATACGGTTTTATAATTAGTGAAATAAGAAAAATAAAAATTATTTTAAAATTTAACAATGGCAGCCATATAGTATCTGATAATAAACTTTGAGCTTTACGATGAAAAATATTTTTCATAGGAGTACGGGGAATAATTAAGAGATTTATTCCAGCTTCTTTTATAGCCAGCATTTCATCTATAACAAAAGCCTCTCCTTGCCCATAAGGAACTTGAGCAGTAATATAGGCTAATTTCATTACAATTCATTCCTTTTTAAACCAAGATTATTGAGTGATACTAGTATTCCAAGTAAATAAAAAAAAGGGATCATTAATTTTGTATTCTGAAATGTATCTGCTAAAAGTCCTGTTACACATAATCCCGCAAAGCTTGCTATAATAGCATAATTAAATCCTTTCCATGATTGAGAGAGTTTGTACTTTCTTAGCGCCCATATCCTTGATAGTGTAAAAAGAAAAACAATAAAAATAATCATCCCTCCTTCAACAAATACTCTTAAATATGTATTATGTGTTCCTCCGCCCAAGACAAAACTACCAGCAGGCAAAAATTCGTATAATGCATTAGCACTTTGAGATAACCCAATGCCAGTCAACCAATATTTTGATAAAGAGTAAATTCCTGCCTTCCAAAGTTCTATCCGTGCCAATCCAGAAGATCCCAATTGAATTCCAGCTAAACTGGTCTGATACCCAAACGTATATTCTATAACTTTATGATAAAGATAATCACCCATAAAGTAAATAATTATTACAATAAATGTAATAGGAATAAAAAACTTTTTAGATACGTCTTTCTTTTTATAAAAAAATATATACGCTAAAATTGAAACAAGAAATCCAATGTAAGATTCTCTTGAACCAGTAAAAATTAATAAAATTAAACAAAAAGCAATAATGATAATATAAAAATTAGCGATAAAGTGTTTTGTTTCTTTAATATAAAAAAACCAAATTAAAAATATAGACATTAGCAAAAACCTCCCTAAAGTATTGGCATTAAAAAAGGGTCCTGCTAAACGCCATCCAACACTTGCTAAAAAACTTTCTCCCAATGGTCTGCTTTGCGAACTTACAGTTTGCCAAAATAATAAGTAGGTCTTAGGCGATATTTTTTGAATAAAAGAAATTATTATTACCCTTATTATTACAAATGTAAAAGCCGTAAGTGATGTTTTTATTTTCTTTTCATTACAAATTAATTTTCTAGCAATATAATAAATCATAAATATCTCAAAATATTTAATATATGAAATGATTCCAAATAAAAACTTACTCGGGTATCTAATCACCATTATCGATAGAGGGAAAAGCAGGATTAAAAAATATATTAATATAGCTTTGTCGACGTAATTTATCCCTCCATAAAACCCCAAATTTTTTTTTAGAAAAAATTGAGGGAACATGAAAATAAAAAGTAAAATCAGCATTAAATCTCCGACCCCCCAACCAAAATTAAAGCCTGCAATATTTATCATCGGTAAAGATTTAGGAAGTAAAACCAAAAAAACAAAAGCCGTAAGAAATAATGGAAAAGGAAATAAAATGGCAACAAATAACACTACTAGTGCAAAAATAAGTAAAGCTGTAACCTCTATGGAACAAAAGATTAAAATTAAAATTATAACACTAAGCGCTAATGCAATAATAATAAATTGAATAGTTGTTTTCTCTAAATTATTTAAGACATTCATTATCAATTAACCTATAAAAGAGTTTTTCATATTTACGAGCCATAATTTTTGCAGTAAAATTCTCCTCCACTCTCTTTCTACCTGCTTGACCCATTTCCTTTGCTTTTTGCGGAGTAGACAAAAGAAGTATTATTGCCTCTGCCAAAGCTTCCGGATTTTTTGGTGGAACAAGCAATCCCGTTTCACCATTTTTTATCACTTCCGGAATAGCCCCAATTTTTGAGCCAATTACTGGTATTTTTCGTGCCATTGCTTCTGCTATTACTAAACCAAATCCTTCTCTAATTAAAGATGGTACTACTAAAACCTTGAGCGAATCTAAAACTTTTGGAATGTCGATATTAGGTAACTCTCCAATAAAATGCACTGTTTTTTCTAAATTTTGCTTTTTGGTTAAATTTCTCATTTCGATAAAAAAAATATCATCTTCAAATGGAGCACCACCAATAATTACAAAATGAATATGAGGATATTTAGCTTTTACATGACAAGCAGAGCGGATAAAAACTTCATGACCTTTGATATGGGGGTAAAATCTTGCTATCATCCCAACAAGGGGGATTTCTGATTTAAGGCCAATCGACCAATGCAAAAAATCTGGCGTGTAAGGAACGGAATCTATTGTCTTTAGGTTTACGCCATTGTATATCACTGAAACTTTGGAAGCTGGTAAACCTTTTTCTAATAAGTAACTTTTAACATCTTTAGATATAGCAACAGTTTTATTGTCAATTTTGTTAGTGAAAATCTCCATAAGCCAAAACCAAAATACTTCAAGATCTTGGCCATGTACTGTGGATATAATAATTGGTTTCTTTCTAAAAATGTTAGATATACGACCCAAAATTCTAGCACGTTGAAGATTTAAATCTACAATATCAAATTGATGAAATAATTTGCGTAATTTAAAAATTGAAACTATATCTAAATAACGTTTCTTCCAAAAATTTGGAGTTACCATTGAACTTCTAATATTAATGATGTGAACAGGAATATCTTGATTTTCTAAAAAAATTTTAACTTGACTTTTTTTAGGAATGAGAACTTCAACATAATGCCCTAATTTCTTTAGACCAGAAGCTTTTTCCCAAACAACGGTATCTCCCTTATGATATGATTTCACTACTAAAATCTTAAGCCTTTTTCTTTCAAGTTTATCCATCGATAATGCCTTTCTTAACTAAGTTTATCCATAATTCTTCAGGTGTCATTCGATTAGGAATTTGAACATGATAGAGAAAAACTTTGCTAAATGTATCTTCCATTATATTTTTTTCCTTTATATATCTTTTGCCTATTTCAATTTTACTATCAACTCCATTTAGAAAACTACCCAAATAATAATATTGAAAAAAATAATTTCTCTCAAAAAAGTTCATCGCAACCATCTTGGTAGCTAACAATTGAGGTGAAATATCTTTAATGATAACATTTGAAATAGCATTTCGCTCTAAATAAATGACTTTTTCAATTGGGCCAAGCTTACCCACCTTGACATTTGAGACGAGATTCTCTATATCAATTTGATAAATTGGGCGAAGAATACCTAATACCCGTTTTAAATAGCGATGAGGAGCCGTCTTAATAAGAAACTTCCGTATATAATACCATATAATGGTCAATGGATAGATTATATAAATATTTCGATCAATCACTTTTCTTGCCATTTTCTTATCATAGACAAGATTGTAATCAAAAACCCGTAAGCGTTTAGGAAAAGGATATGCTTTTCCGTCGCCAATTATTAACCAATCATCGCTTAGGTATTCATATCCACGTCTTAACGCCTGTAATACAAGGCTCGTCTTTCCCACATTGCCACTTCCGGTAAAAATAACTCTCTTATTATTATGAGCAACCGCACCTGCATGCAAAAAACACTTATCTGCCCACATAAGATACCCTTCAAATATCCCTAAAATAAATTTAGAGCTCGTGGAAGTATTATAAAGAATAACATTGTCTTCTTTGCTTGTAGGTAATTTTAATCCCCATTTTTCACCCTTAGGCTGAATAGGAAAAGATTTCTTTCCCTTATATTCAGCAATTACTAAATCCAATTCTTTTAAAGGTTTATTAATAGCAAACCTTTTAAACTCTTTTCGAAATATTTTTTCCACTTGACCTTCTACAGAGAAAATAAAACCATAAATATTATAATAATCCATATTTATTCCTCCTTTATATTCTTTTTGAGTAATCTTTCAATTTCCTTAACCTCTATAGCTTCCCTCTCAGCCCAAGAGAGTAGATGTTTCTCTGCATATATCTTTGCATTTCTTCCTATATAATTTCTTAATGTGTCATCCTTTAATACTTTAACTAAAACATTTGGAAGGTCTTGTTCTAATTTACCTTTAGGTACTAATATAGCATTATACCCATCTTTTAAAATTGCTTTAGTTGAACCATCATTAATAGTAATAATGCATTTTCCACATTCCAATGCTTCTAAAACTGGGTTACATAGGTTCGAATGGTCATAGAGTGATAAAAAAATATCACACATATTTAGATAATATTTTACCTTATCGTAGGGGACGGCCCCTTCAAATAATACATGATCTCTAACTTCCAATATTTGAGCTAATTGTTCAAGATTTTTTCTCTCTTTTCCATCACCAACAACTAGAAGAAAGGCATTAGGAATTTTCTTTATTACCTGTGCCATAGCCATCACAGAACGATCAACTCTCTTCCATTTTTCTAATCTACTAACAGTAAGGATAATCTTTGAATTATCATTTAAGCCGACTTTTCTTAAAAGTATGTTCTTCTCAAACCGTGGAATATACATCTCTTTGTTAACCCCATCTATCCAAAATCTTATTTTTTCTTCAGGCACACCCAATCTTAGCAATACTTCTTTTCCTCTGGTTCCATCGTTTTCCATAATTACCAAATCTGCGGATGTCTTTAAAGCCAATAAGTGATGTGGTATTTTATACCAAGCTCTACCTCTTTCCAGTTCAGGAAAAGCAATTGTTCCCTGAAATTTTGTAATCAATGGGATCCTTAGCATTTTAGCAACTATCCAAGCTATCGGTGCGCCATAAATCTCGTAACCGTAAACTACCTTAATCTTATACAGCCGTGCCAGCTGTATGGCTTTAAAGATTCCTCCTAATATAAACGAAATCCAGGAAAGCAAGCCAAGCACATCTCTTCCACCGCTAGTACCAAACGGTACAGTGTCAGCTACATTTGTTAACGAGGATTTTGGACAGATAGGATTATGTGATAACAAAATTTTTTTGACTTGAAATATTAATTTTGCAAAAGGTCGGAATAGAGGAATAAACCGATAAATAGATACTTTAGCCATGAGCGAACCCAAAAGCTCATGATAATCAGCTCGGTTAGAATCAAATGCGGGATTAGAGGTGAGAAATATTACTCTATATCCAGATACAGCATATCCACGAATCATTTGGTACAATAACTGATTACCGGCTTTCTGCATATCAAGCTGCGATATAATTAAGATAGATTTTGAACCCTTTTGTTTCTCTGTTTTGAATAATTTTTTCACTCTAACCTCCCAAATTCTTTAAGCCTATAGACAACCGAAGCGACGATATCGCTGCCAAGCTCCAATGCCTTTATATATCCGCTAACGGTCCAAGCCTCCAACTCTCTGATTAGTGCTATCCCTAAGCAAAATGATCTAGTGATCAAGTATCTCCTTCATACGAACATAGGTAGCGTCAGAAATTGCATCATCATCCACTATAATACGGTCTACAAAGGATGGTACCTCAGTAATCACCTGTCCAATGAAAAGTTCCTCGTTATGATCGGGAATAACAATATAATACGTTTATTTCTATGCATCTTATCAATCTATTAAATTTCTTAAAACACGCCATAATCGTGAAATATCATCCATCCTCAGCACAAGCATTTGAGGAAGTCTTATAGAAGTAGCCTTCCAAAAAAACCAGAGTGATACAACTGCTATTAAAACATATGTAATCATTGAAGCTAAGGATGCTCCGATAATGCCCCATCGTGGAATAAGAACAAAATCAAGGCCCGTATTTAAGATAAAACCTCCTCCCAGAATATAGGATGGGATCTCCGGGTGACCTCGTCCAGCAAAGAAATTGAAAATTACACCTACTATGGACATCGCTAATGTTCCAAATAGTAGAATCAATAAAGGAATATAAGCTGAGGAAAATTGGTATCCATACAAAAAATTAATAATGGGACGCCCTAAAGTACCTAGAATAACCGCAAGGAACAGTGCTAAGGCTAGAATGTGCCTAACCGCAACAGCAGCTGCAGCAACGGCAAATGATTTCTCATAACGAGCGAATTTTGGAAGTAAAACGCTTGAAAATGCTCGAGGGATGAAGATAAGTAGCTCGCTAACAGAAACCGCAACCGAATAATAGCCAAGTTGCGCTGTTGATACAAATGATTGAACTAAAAAATAATCAAAACGATAGGTTAATTGCGAAAATAGATTACCAACCCAATTTTTAAGACCGTAGGATACGGAATCTTTCAGCAGTCTCGTATTAACAACACCCGGGTATAGCGGCTTTTTCGTAAGCTTAAATAGCTGGATTAAATATATAAGAGTTCCTGTAATCGTGGATAAAGCCAGTGCTATAACCATTTGAGAAATACTATTTTTATCCGTAAAAGTATGAAAAAGGGTTATTATGAAGGCAATAAGCGTCAGAGTGGGAATTACCAAGGATAATAACTTAAGCTGAGTAATACGCTCCTTACCTAGAAGTATCGCACTAACATGGGCATTAAAGATGAGACATACTATCATCACAGCAATAAAGGGGAAATACCAAAAACCTAAAATCTTCTCCAGACCAACCAATGGATAGACAAGGTACGCAATTACAATTATAATTGCCGAATTTATAGCAGTGAAAAAAAGAGCATTTCTTATAATTAGTTCTAAACTATATCGTTGACTACTTAAAAGATATACATGAGCGAAATTGAGGCCAGCAACTCCTATCAAGCTGCTAAATCCAATAAATGTGATAACAAGTGAATATACGCCTTTCCCTTCAGCACCAAAACTACGAGCAATAATTATTCCAATCCCCATCATTATAACTTTAATTAAAATATCAATTACAGTAGCAATAGAACCTTGAAGGAAAGTATTTTTTAACTCTATCTCTCCTGCCTTCATAAGCTAATTCCCCTTTTTTTTACCTTTATACCACTCTATCAAACTGGTCAGACCTTCTCTAAGCTCAATTCTCGGCTTATACCCCAGTAAATTTTCCATTTTCTTAATGGATGGGATTCTCCTCATTACATCTTCATAATTCTTTGAAAACAAGCTGTAGGGTATATATTTTATTTGGAATTTATGAGGAACTCCTGAGAGTTGATGCATCAGTTTCGCTAGGTCTAGAATACTGATTTCCTCTTGTGTACCAATATTAATAATTTCTCCTACGGCCTTTTCACTTTCTAGTGCTCTTACAATTGCTTCCGCTGCATCCTTAATGTAGATAAAGCACCTAGCTTGCTTGCCATCTCCGTGAATCTCCATTGGTTCATTATTAAAGATTGCTTCAAGAAATACCCCCTGTGGTCCACCCCACCAATTCAAATACTGTCTTTCGCCATAAGTTCCAAAAAATCTTAGGATTGCCACCTTTAGACCATATTCATCCTCAAATGCATAGGCTAAATGCTCATCAAACAGCTTTGAGGCTGCATAGGCCCATCTTCGACTAGTGCTAGGACCCAAGACTAGATCCCCATCTTCTCTAAAGGGGAAGTCGGCACTTTTGCCATATACATCGGATGTAGAACCGATTAAGACTTTCGTATTGTTAATTCTAGCAAGGTCGAGTATATTAATCGTTCCTTGGCTATTTAATAATAGAGTATGAATTGAACTTGAATATCGAGGAATTTTGAAAGCAACTAAATGTATAATCACATCCATTCCTGATGAAGCAGAAAATAGCATTTCTCTATCTAAAATATCAATCTTCTTGAACTCAAATCTACTATTATTTAAGTTATGCTTAATATTATCGAGCGAGCCTTTACTTAAATTATCTATGCATAACACTTTATACCCTCTTGATAATAAAACATCACATACATGAGAACCAATAAAACCTGCTCCTCCAGATACTAGTACCTTCATATTTGATACCTCCTTAAATATTATAATATTAAACCCTAAAATTTTATTGTAACATTGCCTGAACTATAATTATTCTTATTTCTCTTCGAAATTCTTTTACCCTTCATCCAAATTCTCTCTTTTCCGGAAGTTATATATATAATTTTGTAATAAAATTACTTCCAATATTTCTTTTATACCTCACCAAGTATAACCTTTTTAACCTTTTGGTTTATATAATTTATTTTATATATTTTTACTTTATTAGCCTTGTTTTTTATAGAATTGTTATATTTCTGATTTGTTATTTTTTATAATCTTTCAACTTTTTCACTGTTATCTTTTATAGCATTCCTGGTATCGAATATCACTTTAGCGCGCTTAGTTATCATTTCATAATCAATCACTGAGTGATCTGTAGTAATAACTATTATATCTTTTTCTTTTATCTCTTCTTCAGAAAGTTTGCCTAAAGATTTATATTCTTTTCCATTATTTATAAATTCAGGAATATAGGGATCATAATAGGAGACAATTACTCCTTCTTGTTCTAATTTTTTAATTATTTCTAAAGCAGGTGATTCTCGCAAATCATTAATATCTTTTTTATAAGCCACTCCCAATAAGAGGATTTTTGCCCCGTTAAGAGATTTTTTAAATTTTCGGGATAAAATTTTTGCTGTTCTTTCTACCACATATTCCGGCATATACCTATTTATCTCACCAGCTAATTCGATAAGCCGAGTATGATAATTACATTCTCGAGCTTTCCAGGTAAGATAAAAAGGATCAAGAGGAATACAATGTCCACCAATACCTGGTCCAGGATAAAAAGGCATAAATCCATAAGGTTTGGTCTTGGCTGCTTCGATGACTTCCCAAAAATCAATATTCATCTTATGGCAAAGAATGGACATCTCATTGGCCAGGGCAATATTCGTATATCTAAAAACATTCTCGTAGATTTTTTCCATCTCTGCTACCTTGGGAGAAGAAACAGGATATATTTTACCCTGGATAATATTGCTGTAAAGAAAGACTGCTACTTCAGTACAATCCGGAGTTACTCCACCTACTACCTTGGGAGTATTTCTCACTTTATACCAGGGGTTACCGGGATCAATTCGTTCCGGAGAAAAAGCCAGAAAAAAATCTTTTCGACACTTGAAACCAGATTTTTTTTCGAGTACAGGCTTAACCATTTCTTCTGTAGTACCCGGATAAGTAGTGGATTCAAGAATTATTAGCATTCCCGGATGAAGATGTTGGGCAATATTTTCGGTAGATTTTTTTACATAAGAAAGATCGGGTTGTTGATAAATATCTAAAGGTGTAGGAACACAGATGCAAATAGTATCTACCTCTTTTACAAAGGAAAAATCAGAGGTGGCTTTAAGCAAACCTTTGTCTACTACTTCTCTAAGATCTGAGTCTATAATATCTTTGATGTAGTTTTGTCCTTCGTTTACCATATGGACCTTTTTTTCTTGCATATCAAATCCAATAGTTTTATAACCGGCTTTGGCTTTTTCTACAGCAAGGGGCAGACCTACGTAGCCCAGGCCGATTACTCCCAGAATGGCGGTTTTGTTTTTGATTTTTGAGAGGAGTTTTTGTTTTAATGGATTTTCATTTTTTTTCATTTTGTGCCTTTCAATTTATAACATCTATCGGGATTGCTTCGGTTCTCCGACCCTCGTAATGACAAAAAAATACTTTCATAATGATTTTTTTACGACTTTTTTTCGAACATATTTTTAAAATCTTCAGAACTTATATTTAATCCTTCATTATAATTTATAATTTGAGAGTATTTTTGAGATTTATAAGCCATTAAGATTATACTCAGAGATTTTTTTCCTTCATTACCATCGATTAATGGATTAGTATTGTTTTTAATTGCATCTATAATATTTTCGTAAAGCGGAGTATGTCCTTTGCCATAGATATTTTCGACTTCCGAATCACATTCCTTTTGTAATTGATCTAAGGATTCCTGTTTATCTTCAAAATCCCAAACTAATATTTTGTTTAAAGCTAACCCACCAATTATTACAGTCCCCTTTTCTCCCAATATAGTAAGTGTTTCTTTTAAATTTTTAGGATATACACAGACAGTGCCTTCAATATTTCCTATGGCACCATTTTTAAATTTAATAACTATACTTCCATAATCCTCTGTTTGAATATAGGGATGCATATAATTTCCCGTCTGTCCATATACTGAATCAATTTCACTATCTATCATCCATTGAAGGAGATCGATATTATGCGTACACTGATTTATTAGACATCCTCCATCTAATTTCCAGGTACCTCTCCAGTTAGCTTTATCATAATACTCTTTATTTCTGTTCCATAAGATTCGAGCAGTTCCGGCAAATATTCGGCCAAATCTTTCTTCATCAATTGCCTGCCTTAATTTCTGAATAGG
>Ga0114918_10002878_pt1 | contig 15288 bp, 15 predicted proteins | sample LantaG_FD_87015 | JGI IMG/M metagenome (GOLD analysis project Ga0114918, IMG submission 87015) | Deep subsurface microbial communities from Baltic Sea to uncover new lineages of life (NeLLi) - Landsort_02402 metaG | ecosystem: Environmental > Aquatic > Marine > Oceanic > Sediment | place...
CAGCAGAGCTATTGGTTTTCGCAGGCCTAATTCGTCTTGGAGGGACATTCGCGTTTTCCTCTGTTTACAGATATATTGTTTATATGTAAATTATATCCGGCCCAGGTAAAGTATCAACGACGCCATTAAGAATCTCGAAAAATATTTTTTCCTGTCGCATTTTTCACCTTTTTTCGCTCTTAATAGTAGAAGCGCTTCTTTATGGAGAGTTTGTAAGGTGCAAATACTTTGAATTTAGCCGACCAAAGGCCGAGAGAAACAGCTTTTGAACTGACCAGCACCTTACCAACTGAAAAATGCCGATGGCCGATTCTTGTTAGCTTGGCCTTCACTATTACAAAATCGCTCTCTTTTTTGGAATTTTCTTAAAATTTCTGTAACTTTTTGGCCTGCTTTGGCGTCTATAATTATAGAAAAGGAATCCTGAGCCGTGCCGCTAAAACAGCCTCATGACAAACCATCTCGCCGGTCGGACGGCTTGTGAGATTCTGAGATGATACTCCTTTACTTGGCCGACCCTCGTTGGGTCGGCCTTTTTTCTTGCAGAAATGAAGTTTTTGCACGTTTTTGTAAAATTTTCGTAAAATCTTGGAAAAATCCTGCAACTTTTTGCCTCCTTCTGCGTCTATACTATATAGAAGCACATAGGTGTTTCCTCCTCCAAAAGGCCGACTCTTTCCAGAATCGGCCTTTTATATTGACCCCGTTAGAGAACACCCCTTAGAAGAAGCCAGTCTCCAGAACTGGGACGGCTTCCGTACGGACTTCTAACGGCCGAGCCAGGAAAAAGTCTCTAACGGGGTTGATTCTCGTCTTGCTCGCGATTACCATACCCGATTATGAGGATTCCGCTGACCAAGTATGGCTGGCCGCAGGTAGTTGTCTTTCCGGCTGCAATCCTGACAGCAATGATTGTTGGTCTTGCGCTGGGCGTTCTCCATTTGAGTGCCTGGGTTGTTGTTCCGGCAGAAGTACTTTTGGCCGCCGCCTTGATTTGGGTTCTGTCGTTTTTCCGTGACCCTGACAGGCTCAGTCCACGTGATAAAAAAATCCTGCTCGCACCGGCTGACGGCAAGGTAACCGACATCGAGATTGTTGAGGAAAATGACTTTATCGACGGAGCTGCGCTGCGAATCGGATTATTTCTTAGTATTTTCAATGCCCATATTAATCGTGCACCGTGTAATGTAAAGGTCGAAAAAATCACCTATAGGCCGGGCAAATACAAAAACGCAATGAAGCCGCAGTCCGGACGGGTCAACGAGTCCAACGACATCGAAATGACCAGAATAGACAGCCCCGAAGACAGGCTGGTTGTCCGGCAAATCAGCGGTGCGGTCGCCCGACGAATTGTATGCCAGGCAAATCAGGGGCAAAAATTAACTGGTGGGGAAAAATTCGGAATGATAAAATTCGGCTCCAGGACGGAACTATACCTGGCTGCCCGCGAAAATGCAAAGTGTCTCATCCGGGTAGGTGACAAAGTCAAAGCGGGCCTGACACCGCTTATAAAATACGAAATAGTTGGTAGTTCGTAGTTGGTAGTTCGTAGTTTGCGAAATCTATGAACTATGAACTCATAACTACGAACTCAACAGTTTTTAGCTTTAAGCTTTTAGTTTATTAAGATGCCGAGATTAAAAACTCAGGCTGCCAAAGACAATTTGCTGCGGCGGGTGCGAAAGCAGCGGTTAAAGTACATTACAATCCTGCCGTCGCTGATAACAATTCTCAACGGCGTATGCGGTTTTGGAGCCATCGTCCTTGCCAGTAAAGGCGCGGCCGCTCGCCTCGGACAGTTTTCCTGCCTTGCGATGGCCTGCTATATGATTCTGCTGGCAATGATTGCCGATATGCTTGACGGCCGACTTGCACGAATGAGCCAAAGCACATCCAGCTTCGGCGGCCAGCTCGACAGTCTCTGCGATATCATCAGCTTCGGCATAGCACCGGCACTTTTAATGCTCAAAATCCTCGAACATAGATTAGCCGGCTTTGCCGACGGCAGTCCAGTTCTTGCAAGCCTCCTGCAGCGCTTTATCTGGCTGACGGCAGCTGCATATATTAGTTGCGCGGCCATCCGGTTGGCCAGGTTCAATGTCGAGAACGAGGAGGATGAGTCTGCCCATATGAGTTTTGTTGGTTTGCCAACGCCCGCAGCGGCAGGGGTAATAGTCAGCCTGATAATCTTCCATCAGGAAACACTGCCGGAGCTTTCAACCCAGAACACGTGGGCCTACCTTGTCTGCGAAAATGCTATTATGTATTCCCTGCCTGTGCTGGCTTTAGGCTTAGCGGTGCTCATGGTCAGCAGAATTAGATATCCGCATGTCTTAAATCAGTATATAAAGGGCAAGAAACCTTTTGCGCATCTGATATGGCTTCTGTTAGGCCTTGGTGTGGTTGTGTGGAAAATACAGGTAGCTTTGGTATTGATTTTCTGTGGTTTTGCAGCAGGCGGCTTCGTAAAATGGTTTTACTACAGAGTTCCCGTTCTACGACGTGTTCAAAAATGGCAGCCCTCCCAAACGTCCTAAGTTGCGCTCGGCGTCCGCTGAAAATCCTGCTGCTTGGCGCCGGACTGGATTATCTGATAATACTGCTCAACAACATTGCAAAGCCGCTGCAAAACCTGGTGGCCCTCGGGGCTTGCTTCCAGTCCGACAATCTGCAGTCCAAGGCAGATACTTTTGCCGTCTACCGTCGGCAAAATGTTTCTAATCTGAGCATTGAGCATCAACGGCGTTTCATAGGGCATAGGTGTGAATCGCAGCCCGATAAACTGACCATTTCTGAAGTCCTGTATTTGTGCAGCATCAATTGCAACCTGTGCGCCTCCGGCGGAAATATCAACGAGCCTGCCCTGCCAATAAGGGCTGGACGGCACCTGGCCGTTGTCAGCTCTACGGCCCCGATGCCACAGCAGGACATTTACCCTAAGCGACTTTGGCACGTCAACGCGGAAATAACTTCTCCTCTGGACTATCTCAATTCGGTCCGGTACCGCAAGCACTATCGTTCCACCGCTCGCTGCATCCGGTGACTGCTCAAGACTGAGCACTTTCGTCTCAAAAATAAACTTGCCGTATCCATACTTTAACGATATGCCGACCGGCTGTTCCGCCCGTATGTTTATCGGATGTGCCTTTTGCTTCGGCGAGACCTGGATATTCAACCTGCTGGCGCCGAGCTCGGTCAGCAGCACCTTCGCCACATACCATTTACCACCGGATAAATAGGTCATAATGGCAGGCACTTTCCTTTCGACTACGGTTCGCAGAATTTCCCTTGGCTCGGTTCCACGCAGCATTGCTATTTCGTCCATATCAACCCCCTCAGCGATACGCCTTGAAATTCTTGCTTTGCGTTCCCGCCTCCGTAAAAATAGAGGCAGGGCCTTTTTTAGAACACCAAACACCATTTTGGCATTCACCCCCTTTCTAAATATATATAAATTATTCGGCAATAAGCAAAACGACTCTTAAGCTAAATTTGCTGCAATTGACACTTTTCATAAGCAGCAAAGGCAAATTTAAGCATACAGTTGCGAAAATTGCCCTTAGTAATTATTATTACTGGGGTTCCTGCAAAGCGGGACCCTCGTATATATGGATAAAAGTTACGAAACAAAAAATATGGAGCCGATAAAACAGTTCTTCCAGGCCTCTTAAAGGCAGCTAACTATCTCCTGCAAAAAAAATAAAATGACCGAATAAAACTAACGGTAATATCAAAAATTTGATAAAGGACACTTATTATGGCTGAGCGTTATGATTGCATCATAACCGGCGCCGGGCCGGCTGGCCTGGCAGCGGCGCTTTACGCCTCACGCGACAGATTCAAAACGCTGGTGCTTGAGAAACTCCTGCCCGGCGGACAAATCAGCACCACAGACAAAATAGAGAACTACCCCGGCATTGAACGAATCGACGGGCCGGGTCTGATTGAGCAAATGCAAAAACAGGCTGTCAATTTCGGCGCCGAGATAAAAACCGGCTGCGAAGCTACAAAGTTAAAGAAACTCGAGAACGGCAATATCACAGTTTACTGTGACGAGGAGCAATACGTCGCAAGAGCCGTCATTCTGGCCCCAGGCAGTGACTACCGCAAACTTGGCGTCCCAGGCGAGGAGGAATTCCGCAGCGCAGGCGCCGGGGTCAGCTACTGCGGCACCTGCGACGCACCGTTCTTCAGAGGCAAGCAAGTCGTCGCCGTCGGCGGAGGCAATACCGCAATAGAAGAAACACTGCACCTGACAAAATTCGCCGACAAAGTCACGCTTATACACCGCAGGGACGAATTCAGAGCAACCAGAGTTCTGACCGAGGAGCTGCTGCAAAAAGCCGGCGAGCCGAATTCAAATCTGATTGTTAAATACAGCACCGTCGCAACCGCCATCCAGGGCAAAGGAAAAGTCCAGTCGGTCAAACTCAAGAACGTAAAAACCAGCCGGGAGCAAGACTATCCCTGTGACGGTGTATTCATATTCATCGGAATGGTGCCGAATACAGGCTTCCTGAAAGGCTTTGTGGAGCTGACCGACAATGGATTTATCAAATGTGATTGCGCTTATCTTCGAACAAACGTCCCAGGTGTATTCGTGGCCGGCGACTGCCGCATCGGCGCCGCTATGCAGCTTGCTACAGCCGTCGGCGACGGCGTCACCGCTGCAATGATGCTAAAACAATATTTCAGAGACCCAAACTGGTGGAACGAGGCCGTAAGTGACATGCTCCAGCCCGGCGGATGGTAAAATCCCAGCAGCGATGAGAGTCCGAAGCCATCCCGAATACACGCAGTAGGGTATTGCTAAACACCCCAAATCGCACTATGCTATTGTCTCAGGCGGTTGACGTTTTAGGGCTATCACTATGCAAACAAGGCAATTGGGTCATACGGATTTGGAACTAACCACCATCGGGTTGGGCACCTGGGCAATCGGCGGGCCTAACTGGGAATACGGCTGGGGACCACAGGATGACGACGAAGCCATCGGTGCCGTCCTAACCGCCCTTGACAAAGGAATCAACTGGATAGATACCGCCGCCGCCTATGGCCTCGGACATTCTGAAGATCTCATCGGAAAGACCCTCAAACAAACAAGCCAAAAACCCTTTATCGCAACAAAATGCAGCCTCCGCTGGGACCGGAAAGGCCAGATAATAAACTGTCTCGAAGGCCAAAGCATCCGCGAAGAATGTCATGCAAGCCTAAAGAGACTCGATATAGACGTAATAGACCTTTACCAGATACACTGGCCCAGACCGGATAAGGACATCGAGCAGGCCTGGGAAGAAATGGCTAAGCTAATTGAGCAAGGCAAAACGCGATATATCGGCGTATCAAACGCAAATCTCGAACAAATCAAACGTATGAAAAAAATTCATCCGGTCGCTTCGCTTCAGCCGCACTATAATATGCTCCATCGCGAAGTTGAAAATGAGGTTCTTGGCTATTGTGCCGAAAACAAAATCGGCGTCGTCGCATACAGCCCTATGGAAAGAGGCCTGCTCACAGGAAAATTCAGCCAGGAACGGCTTGCTGCTTTGCCCTTACACGACCATCGAAGAAGAAGCCCCGATTTCCACGAGCCGCAGTTCAGCGCCACGTTGGAGCTTGTTGAGCGCCTCCGCAGCATCGCCGAACGCAACGGCGTTAGCCTGGCTCAACTGGCAATCAACTGGGTCCTTCGCCGAAGCGAAGTTACCGCCGCCATCGTCGGCGCACGAAGACCCGACCAGATCACCGAAACGGTGCAAGCAGCTAACTGGACTCTCGTACCCGAAGATATCAAAGAAATCGAAAAGCTACTGACCGAACGCCAGGAAAAATTAAAATAATACGGACTAATTCAAAAGAGCAGAAAATGACAGATAATTTAAAAAATCGAAAATCGAAAATCGAAAATCGAAATTATGTAAGTCCCCTCGTCGAAAGAAATGCGTCAAAAGAAATGGCTGAGCTTTTCGGGGCCCAAAAAAAGTTCAGCACCTGGCGCAGACTCTGGCTCGAACTTGCAAAGGCACAAAGAAAGCTCGGCCTGAACATAAAACAAACCCAAATAGACCAAATGGCAAAGCACCTCGATGATATTGATTTCAAAAAGGCCGCTGTTTACGAAAAGAAGTTCCGCCACGACGTCGTGGCCCATATTCACACCTTCGCTGACGTGGCACCAAAAGCAGCGCCGATAATCCACCTCGGTGCCACCAGTTGCTTCGTAGGCGATAACGCCGATTTAATAATTATGCGAGAAGCACTGCAAATAACAGCCGGTAAATTGACAGCAGTGATAAATCTATTAGGCAAGTTCGCAAAGAAGTATAGGTCGCTTGCGACACTGGGCTTTACGCATTACCAGCCGGCTCAGTTGACCACTGTCGGCAAAAGGGCAACGCTGTGGTGTTACGAGTTTGTGACGGATTTGCAGGAGATTGAGCACCGACTTGATACGCTGCCCTTTAGAGGCGTCAAAGGTACCACCGGAACGCAGGCCTCCTTCCTGGCTCTCTTTGATGGCAGCCATAACAAAGTAAAGCAGCTCGACAAAACCGTGGCCAGCGCCTTCGGCTTCAAAAAAACCTGCGCCGTCACCGGCCAAACATATCAGCGAAAAATAGATGCCCTTGTAATAAACTGCGTCGCCTCGGTAGCACAGTCGGCCCACAAATTATGCAATGACGTTCGTCTGCTCGCCAACCTGAAGGAGATTGAAGAGCCGTTCGAAAAATCCCAGGTCGGCTCTTCAGCAATGGCCTACAAAAGAAACCCGATGCGCTGCGAGAGAGTGACAGCCCTTAGCAGATTAGTGCTGTCACTGGCCTCAAGTCCTTATATGACTGCGAGTGAACAATGGTTTGAGAGAACGCTCGACGATTCAGCCAACAGAAGGGTGGTCATTCCGGAAGCATTTCTGGCAGTTGACGGAATTCTTGAAATCCTTATCAACGTACTGGATGGGCTTGTTGTTTATCCCAAGGTAATAGCGGCCCGGGTCGCCGCGGAACTTCCCTTTATGGCCACCGAAAATATCTTAATGGCAGCGGTCAAGGCCGGCGGCAACAGACAAAAACTGCACGAAAAGATCAGGCAGCATTCACAAGCTGCTGCTGCACAGGTGAAAATGTTCGGCAAACACAACGACCTGACTGACCGCCTAAAGGCCGACACTGCTTTCAAAAAAGTCGATTTCAAAAAAGTATTAGACCCGAAAACCTACATCGGCCGGGCACCACAGCAGGTCGATGAATTCCTTAAGAACATCGTAACGCCGATTCGCAGAAAATACCGAAAAGAACTCAACAAAAAAGTGGAACTTAACGTTTGAAATGGTGAGTCGTGATCCGCCATTCGAGGCACGGGTCACGAGCGACGGGACACGAAAGAATGACCAGAGAAGAACTAATAAGGCGTATCAAACAAACCGCATATCTCGAAGGCGACTTCGTCCTTCGCAGCGGAAAGAAAAGTAAGTACTATCTCGACAAGTATCTTTTCGAAACCTGTCCCGACATCCTAAAAGCCCTCGGCGAAGAATTCGCCAGATATGTCACCGACGATGTCACCCTGATAGCGGGCGCAGAACTGGGCGGCGTAGCTTTAGCTGCTGCCACCGCTATGCAGACAAACAAAAACTGGTTAATAATCCGAAACACCAAAAAAGGCTACGGCACCGGCAAATTAGTCGAAGGCGTCTTAAAACCGGATGATATAGTTCTGCTCGTAGAGGACGTCGCCACCACCGGCGGCCAGGTCCTCGAGGCCGCCAAAGTTATCACCGAAGCCGGCGCGACCGTCAAAAAAATCGTCTGTGTAATCGACCGTAAACAGGGAGCCGAAGAAAACGTCAAAAACGCCGGCTACAAATTCGAAAGCATATTAACAAAGTACGACCTCGGAATAACAGATTGATCAGGGTCTTTACTTAAGCCTTTGATAATAACACTGACCAATCATCGCATAAAAGAATGTTTGTGAGTCAGGAGATTCGAATAATGAAATTTTGGAAAATTCTTCTAGGAATCTACCAAGCAATCATAGCAGTTTTTTCACTGGTTCCGGTTTTTTATACTATGGGGAATTAACTCATAGTCTATAAAAATGGCAGAGAGTTGAGATGGTAGTTCTGGAAGCAAAGCTGTTTGTTGTAGTGTCCTGTGGTGAGTAGCCTACTGACAACGGACATTGAAAATGTTTACATTTTTCGTAAGTTCCTTAAGTCTTTGATATTTCTAATCTTATGAATTTAGGATTTTTGTGATTTTGTGCGATATTTGACCTTTGGGTTGTAGCCGAGTTGTATGGATCTGAACGCGAAAAGGAGATCATTACGCCTCCTCGACCACTTTCCATTTCAGCATTTTGGCTATTTCAAACAGAGGTTCCTTCAAGTCGCCGTACACCGTCACCCGGTGCCAGCCGTAACGATCCCATTGAGTGAAGAGCTTCTCTATGTCCCCATCAGGCTCGACGGCCAATTTTGTTCGGCAAGCGCGATCTTCGATAATGTTATCGACAGCCTTTCCTCTATGGATCAGCAGTTCCTTGCAGAAGGAGCCAAATTCAACTGTAGTTGTCATGTATCCCATAGGCAACAACGAACGGACCGATGCACCCTGCCTGTCTTCAGAATGTGTAAGGATTTCAATCGGATTGTCCATACCACCCGGACCAAAGGCACGATTCGACGCCACGCAATGAGCATAGATGATTTGTCGTCTGGCTATGTCCATGACCGGATCGGAAATGAATCCAGTACGACCGCCGGTTAGATTCTTCAGTGCCACCATCGTCGAGGCAGAGAGCAGGTCGCATTCACATGCTCCGACCACACCTTCGTTGCACAATTCGTGAAAAGCCAAGCAGGGATAAGCGTGAATGTGGCCACCATAGAAACCACCAAGACAATTGATGGTGACCCCATCGGCTCCATGGTTCTTCAGCACAGCCTTGAGACCGAGGTACATGGCCGCTGAAGTTTCGAGAACTTTTTGCGATACATCGACAACTTTCACTGCCCTATTTGCCCACATACCTGCAACTTCTTTGGATTTGTCCTTGTCAGCTACTTTCCAGGCTTCGTTGATTTCTGCGTATGGAATTTCGATTACCTGCACTCCCAATTCCTCTATGACAGCTTTCGGTCCGCGCCAACCCTCACCACCCACCGTAAGAATCTTGGATTTCTTCATCTTCTCTTTCCATTTGGAAGGAGAGAGAAGCTCGAGCTTATCCAGCTTGACGATCTGACTGCTCGGTGCCTGGGTTTGAGCTTTTCGTACTTTCGCAACGGCCTGAGCAAATCGGTCGGCTTTCTTGACCGTAGAGAAACACTTGGCGGCTTCCACAACGTCCGAAAATTGCGAGGAGCAAATGAATCCGAAATTCGGCGTCTTCTGGCGAATAAACCCAGCTGTATAAACCAGGAAGCCACCACTTCCGGCATACAAGAAATCTGCATAGAGCACGGGCTTGCCGGATTTTACCATGGTCTGGACAACGCGATTCCAGCAATTCATCTGCATAACGACATAGCCGTCTATATTGGATGTTTTGTCTTTATCTAAGATCGCCTTGGCTTGACTCTCCCCATTCGCCATGGTTGGGATAAACTCAATCCCAGGGCAACCCGCCGCTAAAGCAGCCGTCATCCGCTCCATAACGGGATTAAAATCAAATCCGACATTGGGCCAGTCCGGTTTGGGCTGAACGCCGGCGTGCAAAGAATATAGTACCCGAATCCGCTTGTTTTTAGGCTCGCCTCCTGCGGCGAGGCTGCTGGTCATCGGAATTATCATCGCTCCCACACAAGTCGCGCATCCGGTCACAAAGCTGCGCCGGCTCATCGAACAACACTGACATCCGGAAGGTTCGTTAGAATGTGACATGAAGGTTTCCTTTCAAGTGAAAAACACGACGATTGAATTGCTATATCTGGGATTTCCCATATAACATTGTATATCCTTGCTCAGCTACACCGCTGAGCCTCCTTTTCAATAGAGTAACAAATCTGTTTTAAAAATTCAAGTTTTTCGATAACTGGACAAATCAGCTTCGCAAGGGCGTGCTGGAGCTTTGCATATTAAACGACATCCGAAACAGAAGAATGTACGGATATGAGATTGTGAGAAAACTGCGGAAGATCGAAGGCCTCATCATCAGCGAAGGGGTAGTTTATCCGATCCTTAGCAGGTTAAAACGCCAGGGACTCGTAAAGACTTCCATACAGGAATCACCGGAAGGGCCGCCGAGGAAATATTATCAACTCACACAACAAGGCAAAGATATGGTATGCCAAATGAACGCGTACTGGCGGGCAATAAGGAGCCAGACCGACTCTACCAAAAAGGGGCAAAAGAAATGAAGAATTTGACCGATACCGCTCAAAATCTTCTCGACAGATACCTCACGCAGGTAAGAACCCACCTCAGCGCATGCACGGACGTCGATGCAGACGAAGTCGAGCAGAACGTAATGGGCCATATTGAAAACGAACTTGCAGGAGCCCAGACACCGGTTGGCTTTGATGAAGTTGACGCTGTTCTAAAACGCCTCGGCAGCCCAAGACAATGGATTCCGGAGGAAGAACTGCCCTGGTGGCGAAAGACAATCTCACGCCTGCGCACCGGCCCCGATGACTGGCGACTGGCGTATATCTCCTTTGGTGTATTCGTCCTCGCATTTTTTGCCGGCAGGCTGGGTTTCTTGGTTCTGCTACTGCTTAGCTTTGTGCTCGCAAGAGCAGCAGTAAGCGAAGCGAACAGCCGGCAAGAAGAACTCGGCGCGCAAAAGTGGCTCATTTACCCACCGCTGCTTTCGATGTACGTGACATCATCTCTATTAATCCTTCTCTGGCCCTGGTTCTATATCGCCCCCAGGCTTGTGTGCCTTCTCCAAGCCAGCGATGTCACCTATGCCCTATCTTCACAGCCCGAATCTCTCCTTCTTGGGGGTTTTATCACAAGCATCTATTGGATCATAATAGGAGTTGTCTTTTTGATTCGTCCCAAATGGCTTTCTTTTCTGCTCCGCCCATTTGCTGACAAATTCAGCCGAACGTTTGCTCGATTAGTCTTACTGTTCGGGTCAGGGATTGCACTGGCCTTTGCAATCCTCTTTATTTGGTGGCAGTATGCCTAATCTGCAAGTCTTGCTTACCTATCGATGCTCTCTATCACAGAAATAACTCTCCTGGCGATGATGGCCTTGCTGGCGTTCTTGATTCTGCTCCAGCGAACACCCTGTGTCTTTATCTGAACAGTCGACCTCTCGGCGCCAATTGCTGAAGGCGTGTTGGCGATTATTATATCAAGATTTTTCTTTTTGAGTTTCTTCTCTGCTCTCTCCCGCAGCTTCTTATCTTCCAGGGCAAAACCAACAACAATTTGATTTTTCTTTTTGTGCTCCCCTGCCCATTTCAGGATGTCGGTTGTGGGTTTTAACTTGATTGTTAGAGGTTTCCCACTCCTTTTGATTTTGCTTTTTGCAGACCGAGTGGGAGTATAATCAGAAACCGCCGCAGCCATAACCAAACAATCGCATTTAGCAAAAAAACTTTTAACAGCTTTGAACATCTCCGCCGCACTATCAACGCCTACAAACTCCACACCGACCGCCGGCTGTAAATCAGATGCGCTGATAAGGGTCACCTTATGGCCGGCCTCTTGTGCCGCACGAGCCAGCGCATAGCCCATCTTGCCGCTGCTTGCATTGGAGATAAATCGAACCGGGTCAATATATTCCCGCGTTCCGCCCGCTGTAATTAAGAAATGCATCTTACTTGCCAACGATCTGTCATTCCCGCGCTCTCACCTGTCATTCCCGCGAAAGCGGGAATCCAGGCTTTTATTTTTTCCTTTTTGCCTTCGAGGCAATTTTTTCAATCGCCTCTAAAATGTCCTCCGGCTCCGACATCCTGCCGATACCCTCGGCCCCACAGGCAAGCCGACCTTCTCCGGGACCAATTAGCTCAAAGCCCATCTCTTTTACCACCGTGACATTCCGCTGCACCGCAGGATTATTCCACATATTACTGTTCATCGCAGCAGCCAACAGCGCCGGCTTAGCCCAGCACGCGCAAAGGACGGTACTGAGCAAATCGTCACAGATACCGTTTGCAATTTTACCTATAATGTTGGCCGTCGCCGGTACCACGACAACAATATCAGCCCAATCAAGTAAAGCGATATGGCCGATCTCGTGACCTCCCGGTGTTTCCCACAAACTCGTAAAAACAGCCGAACTGGTGACAGCTTCAAAGCTCTTCGGCCCGACAAGCCGGCAAGCGTTTTCCGTCATCACTGTCTTTACCCTGGCACCAATCGCGGTCAGCTTACTGGCCAAATCCACCGCCTTATACGCAGCCACACCACCGCTCACACCGAGCAAGACATCGAGATTAGCAAGGTTTGATTTACTTTTAGGCATCTAAGTTCCTATTGTTCTTCACCAGGCTTATCAATGTCACTGGCGTCGTAATCGATTGCAATTTTGTCCTGAAGTATCTCCTGCACAACGATCTCCAGTTGCGTCTTGCCTTCGGCATCATCAATCAGGGGCCGGGCACCCTCCAGCAACTCCTGCAGTCGCTTCTGAATAAGTGCTGTTAGTTTGAACTTACCACCGACCTTATTAACTATCTCTGTGCTTTTGAGCTCCTCTATCATTCTTTTCCTCCGATGCTCTGTTCAATAATTTCTGTTACCTCCCCCACCGCCTGTTCCAAATCGTCGTTTATAACCATATGTTTATAACACTGCCACGCAGCAGCGATTTCATCGTCCGCCAGGTCCAATCTTATTGCCGCTGCACCGTTGTCGTCTCTGCCCCTGTCGTTCATACGCTGGGCTAATTCCTTCTGGCTCGGCGGCAAAATAAAAATCATCACCGCATCCGGGTATTTTGTCCTGGCCTGCTTGGCACCTTGGACATCGATTTCCAAAATAACACTACGGCCTTGTGCCAGAGCCTCGTCTATCTTGTCCTTTGGCGTTCCGTACAGGTTTCCAAACACCTCAGCGTACTCCAGCAAAAGGCCTTTCCGAATCCGCTCCCGGAACTCTTGCTCTGTTATAAACCAGTAATTCTCACCATCAATCTCGCCTTCGGATTTAGGTCTTGTCGTAACCGAGACACTAAGATACATGTTGTCTATCCGCTTGGTCACTTCTTTACATATCGTGCTTTTGCCCACACCGGACGGACCGCTGATTATAACTATCCTGCCTTTATTGTTCTCTTGTTCACCCATATTTTTATCGCACCTCGCACGACACGTTGAGTGAAAAATCTCCGCAGCACAATACACGAGATATCACTCTATATTCTGAACCTGCTCCTTAATCCGGTCTATTTGGCATTTTATATCGACCACGCAGCGGGTAATCTCACTATCAGAGGCCTTACTGGCAATGGTATTGGCTTCCCTGAGCATCTCCTGGCTGATAAAGTCCAACCTTCGCCCCGCTTGTGCATTTGTTCGACAGCTCTCGGCAAACTGCCCCAGATGAGAATCCAATCGAGCAATCTCTTCGGATATATCCGACCTGTCGGCAAAAACCGCCACCTCCCTGGCAAGCGTTTCTTCATCCAGCTTCAATTTTGCATCCGCCAGCAGCTCATCGATTCTTCTTTTCAGTTTCCGCTGATATTCTTCCAGGACAATCTCAGTTCGAGCACGTATTCGCTCGAGGTCCTGCTTTATAGCATCACAGTAACTATCCAAATCGGCTGCAAGTGCAGCACCTTCAGCGGCGCGCATCTGTTTGAGCTGGTCTATCGCCTCCTGCGTGATACTCAAAACCATCTTTTTGATTTCTTCTGCCGTTTCCTCATCCGGCAATATCGGCTGGACGATGCCGGGCAGCTCAAGCAAGCCGCCAATATTAATCGGGCATTTAATATCAGCCGAAGACACTACTCTACCCAATTTTTCCATATAAACCTGCAGGGCCTTCTCGTCGATATCAAACAGAACGTTCGCTGAAACACCTTTCGGCCGAAGCACGTAAGCTACCGTCCCGCGTGACAAGTTCTTTCGCAGCAGCTTCCCAATATCCTCTTCGAGAAACGCCGCCGTCTCCGGCAGCCTTACATTGGTCTTGAAGTAACGATTGTTAACGCTCTTGATTTCCACGGTGTAAGTTATACCGTTAAGCTCACCCTGCGACTCGCCATATCCGGTCATACTGTTTATCATAACATCACACTTTCAACGCAAATTAAAGCAACGCACCCTGTCCCAAGTGTGCCGGGATGCGCTTGCGAACAACTCTCACCTTACAGTGGGCAACCTTACAGAACCAGGTTTGTTTGAATCGCTGACCGCAGCAGAAGATGGCGCCCGGTCTTCGCCATAACTGCCGTAAGTCGGTTTGTAGAATTTGGCCAGTACTACGGCAAGCATCAGAAACATACCCACCAGCACTATTGTAACCCAGGTTAGGAAGTCGCCGGTTTTGGAACCCAAAATCCCACCTGCCATACCTCCACCAAACGCTCCGCTCAAGCCGCCGCCTCTGCCCTTCTGAATCAAAACGATTAGAACTAATGCCACGGCGCTAATAAAGAAAAGAACGGCGACGACCTTCATAATAAAACCTGCCGCCAGCAATGAGAAAACTGCCATATTTGTTCCCCTTTCTGTTGATTATACTGCTGCTTTAATTATCGCGACAAAATCGTCTGCGTTCAAACTCGCTCCACCAACCAGCAAACCGTCTATATCCTGCTCACACATTAAGTCCGCTGCGTTGCCGGGCTTTACCGAGCCGCCGTAGAGAATGCGAATCTCCTCAGCTAACTGAGCATCATACATCTCGCCAAGCAGCTTCCGTATCAAAGCGTGCACCTCTTGTGCCTGCTGTGGCGTTGCCGTCAGACCAGTCCCAATAGCCCAGACCGGCTCATAAGCTATGGTTACCGCTGAGACCTTCTCGGCATCCAAACCCGCCAGACCACGCCTGACCTGCCGACTCGCCACCTCGCACGTCTGCGAAGCTTCCCGTTCTTCAAGACGCTCACCTACGCAGAATATCGGCAAAAGTCCGCCACAAATAGCAGCATTGACCTTCTTATTTACCAGCTCGTCAGTCTCACCTATCACGTGCCGGCGTTCCGAATGGCCGCACAAAACATAATTACAACCGATATCCTTTAGCATTGAGGTGCTTATTTCGCCGGTAAAAGCACCTTTCTGCTCATAGTAAATATCCTGAGCGCCAACGGCAATATGTGCTGTGCTAAGTACCTTAACCACCGCCTGCAGATAAACAAAAGGCGGTATCACAG
>Ga0114918_10002879_pt1 | contig 15286 bp, 9 predicted proteins | sample LantaG_FD_87015 | JGI IMG/M metagenome (GOLD analysis project Ga0114918, IMG submission 87015) | Deep subsurface microbial communities from Baltic Sea to uncover new lineages of life (NeLLi) - Landsort_02402 metaG | ecosystem: Environmental > Aquatic > Marine > Oceanic > Sediment | place: Baltic...
AAATTCGCTGCTACATCTGGAGATAAAGATGGGGAGTTGGATTTGCCAGGGCAAGATAAAGAATCACCTGCACAGCCTACACAAGGGCAGTCACAGCCAGCGCAAGGTCAAGCACAAGGTCAAACTGGACAACAGGTAATGGAAAGCGAAGGTGGTCAGTATCTAAAAGTCAACGAAGGTATGTTAGATGAAGGATTACAACAGGAAGCTATCGGAATGCTTGCTGGTGGTATTGCTCTTTCAGCTCCTACTATTACTAAATGGATAGGGAAAGGTATTGGGGCTCTTGGAAAAAAAGCTGACAGCAAGAGTATTAAATGGGTTGGTGATAAGATGGCTAAGTTTGGAGACAAATGGCATCATGCTTATATTGATACTATCGCAAAAGGTGTAACTAAACTTATGCCTCCTAACAAAGAAGGTGTTAAGCCTACATATAAAGACCCCAAGGTTCATAAGATTGCTAATGTTATATTTATGTCTTTAGTTGCGGCTATGGGCGTTGGAGCAGCAACAGGCGCAGCTCATGCAGCAGCAACTGGTCACTCGGCTCTTGCAACTGTAGAAGGTGGTCTTGCTGGTGTTAAAGGTTTTGAATCTGGTTCTGAAATTCTAAAAGGAATAACACCTCTATTGAAATCAATGGGGATAGGATAAGATGGCTAAGAAACCAAGTTATGCTAAACTATTAGCTAAAGCGAAAAGGAAAGCAAATCCTGCAGCGGCTAAGATGAAAAAGAAAAAGAAACTTCAAGCTCAAGCAAAAAAGATGTCAAATAAGATGACGGAGCCTGAAAGGGTTTTTTCTGAAATGATGAAAGAGTTGGGGGTTGAAATTGAATCTCAAAAAGTCATAAACAATAAGATATACGATTTCTACATACCATCTAAGAATATGATGATTGAGGTAGATGGAGATTATTGGCACGCTAATCCTTTAATTTATGAAGGAAAAGAGCTTAATAAGACACAGTTAAGAAATGTTAAAAACGACAAGTTTAAAGACGTTCTAGCTAAAGGAAATGGTTTTTTGCTAGAAAGAGTTTGGGAATACGACCTTAAGAACAACTACGAAGAACAAAAGAAAAGGTTTAAAAAATTATTGAAATAATGGAAGAGTTAAGAAAAATCATAAGAGAAGAAGTTTATAGAGTTATAAGTGAAATGGGTACAGAAGACCCTATGCAATTAGCTCAAGATATGATTAATGCTGATGAGGAAACAGTGAAAGAACTTGAAGCAGAGCTTAAATATAGACAAGCTGATGCTAGAGTTTCTAACCTTCCAAAAGATGAAAGAGATGCTAGAACCGCTATGGTTAAAGTTGTAAAGGATAGGTTGGATATGGCTAAGGCAGGACTTGATATGGCCAAGCAATCCGAGATAAATGCTGTTAAGTATACTCAAATGCAGACTAACTCTCAAACTCAACAACAAGGTCAAAGTCAAATTGATTCTCAAATCTAAGAAAAACAAAAAAACTTTTTTCATTTACTTTACTTTTTTTTACGCTTATATTTATTAGAAATTATTAAACTAATAGATTATGGCTGATGAGCAAATAACGTTGGGCGGTGGTTCTGAAAAAGATAACACTAAAGGCTCAATTAATAACATCCCAAGAGATGGTGGAAGTAACATTCCAGCGAATGAGGGTGAAAATAATGCACCAAAAAAAGAAAGCACTGAAAAAACCCAAGAGGACATTGCTAAAGAGCACAACATCCCAACAGAATATTTAGACATGGAATTTCAAGTTCCAACAGAAGAAGTAAACTTGCCTTCTGGAGGAGTGTTCTATCCAAATAAAAAAAGTACTGTAACAATCAAGTACCTTACGGCTGAAGAAGATGATATTCTTTATTCTCCAGAATTAATTAAATCAGGTAGAGTATTAGATGTTCTTCTTGATAAGTCAATTATGGATAGAGACCTTAGACCAGATGAGATGCTTTCTGGAGACAGAAACTTCCTTCTTATTGAAATGAGAAAAACTGGACTTGGTAATGAATATATTCCAGGTGAAATCCAATGTCCTTCTTGTAATGAGATGCACACTCCAACGATTAACCTAAATTTGCTTAAAGCTAAAAACCTTGAGGTTGCACCAGACGCAGAAGGAGAATATGATATTATGCTTCCTTTGATGAAGATGAATATCAAATTTAGATTGCTTACTGGTAAAGATGAAAAAAGATTGTCTAAGCTTTCTGAAACAAAAGGAAAGAGTGCTGGTGGAATAAGAGTTAAAAAACTTGTTACAGAAAAGTACATAATGCAAATTATGGAAGTAAATGGAAACAGAGACAAACTTTATATTAAGAAGTTTATCGCTGCGATGCCAATGAAAGATTCTATGTTCTTTAGAGAATACACTAGAAGAATTGAGCCAGGTTTAGACCTTTCTTATGAGTTTGAGTGTCCAAATTGTGGAGCATACGACATCAAGGACATCCCTGTTACTCCTAAATTATTCTACCCAGACTTAGACCAGTAATATGTCAGATAATCATCCAGATAGAATATTGAAGTCTATTGATGATTTGAAAAAAGTTGTAGAGCAAAATGAGGACGCAAATTCTCTTTTAGAATCTGTAAATGAGTTAAGTGCTAAGTTTAGTGAAAATACCGAAGAGGTAAAGAATCTATCTGCACTAATCCAGCAGGAGAAGAAAGATAAAAATATTGAGAGGCCTTTTGAGATGTTATTCATACCCTCAAAAGGCCTTTTTTATCCAACAAAAGAAAACTACCTTCTTTTAAATCAATTGACTTATGTTGAGGAAAATCTCCTTACCAGTGAATTCCTTGTGGATTCTGGTAAAGCAATGGAGTTTGTTCTTAAAAACATTCTCGTTGAGCAAAATGTAAATCCAACAGACTTGCTTTCAGGTGACGTTCAGGCTATAGGTTTATTTCTTCGCTCGTTTGCATATGGAGATAAGCTTGATTTAGAGTTTGATTGTCAATATTGCGGTCTAAGCGAAGAAGTTTCAGTAAGACTTTCATCATTTCAAATGAAAGATATGGTTGTGGCTCCAGAAAATGGATTCATACCAATGTTGCTTGATGGTACAGAATTAGTATTTATGTTCAAGCCTCTTACTTATTTTGAAGATGTAGGTATGACAAAGGCTAATTTACCTAGTATTGATAGACTTGTGTACATGACTCATTCTATTAACGGATGTGAAGATAAAAATATTATTTCACAGGTCATAAGAAAAATGAGTATTCCTGAAATAAGAAGAGTAAAGAAGTTTATAGAGAAAGCTATGCCTGGTGTTGATGCTACTGTTAGACATGATTGCAGTTCTTGTGGTAAACAAAATTCTTATAACTTCGGTGGAATACACAGTTTTTTAACGTTCCCATCATCTTTTAGAGAAAACGTCCAAGAGGAGTGTTTTCTTTTATCTTATTATGGAAAGGGAATTACTCTTGAAGATGCCAAGAAGATGCCAGTTACAGAGAGAAGGTGGATGTTGAACAGAATCAATGAAGAACTTACTAAGAAGCGAGAAGCTGAAGAGAAAGCTCATAGAGCAGCTAAGGCTAAATCAAAATCAAAAAGATAAGCTTTTCTTTAAAAAAATCATCTATTTATTAGAAAACATCTTTGCTATGAAAGACCATTCTAAAAACCTTAAAAATCTTAAAGAAAATAGTGACACTATTTTTAATGAGCTTTTTGGTTCTAAAAAACAAGAAGTTGAAGGTAATAAGTTTATAGAAAAAATAGGCACTAATAAATTTAGAATGGGTAATAGTATAATTTTATCAGTTCAAGGTGCAACAGAAACTGAAATGCTATCTTATGATTGGGAAAATTCTTCATTAGACTGGCTTTTAGAGTGTGTATTTACAGGTATTCTAAATTTAGATTTAAAGAAAGGTATTTTGAATTCATTCGGAGGCGAATGGAAAGTGGGTGTTTTTAGAGGTCTTTCTTTTGGAAATCACAGCAAAGCTTCTTTTGGTATAAAAGGGCAAGAGTCTAAGGTTAAGTTTGGAGACGGGGTTGTTAAACCTAGGTATGTTGCTAAGTATGATACATGGAAAGTATCTCCTATGGCTTTTGTAAGCGGGACTATTGATAGAGAAAGCGGGGGTATATTAGGTATGCCAGATGCTCATAACGCTCCAGTTACAACACCATTTAACATTTTAACGTTAACCCCTGGAAAGCAGTTGGCTATAAGTGTTGCATCCAAACTCCCAGTGAGAGGTGATAATGGTAAGATGCAAAAAGCTCAGCCTACAGCAACTCATACAATAAAGATGCTTAAAAGAATTGATTCTAAGAGTTCTGATGTTTCTTTAGAAATAACAAACGGAGAGACTTCGAAGTCAATTACGCAAAGTTTCCCTTGGAGTGAGTTCTTGAAGAATGGGATTAAATCCTTGATGTATGTTCCAGGGGAAACAATGGGTTTATTGAAACTTGCTGGAATTGACTTGTCTGAAAAGAACACTACAGCTGAAGTTAATGAGACTGGAAAAAGCACTCTAACACAATCATCAGCACAAAACGTGGCTATTGAAAAGCAGTTAGCAAAAACACAACAAACATTCGACCTTAAGAAAGTTCCTTATTTGAACATAGACAAGCCTGCGCCTGGTGCTAGTGGAAAAATGGAGCCTGGTATGAAAAATACTGAGGTATTCTTCTATTTACCTAAAGCTGATTATCTAAATAAATTCAATGAGGTTAAGAGAAATATAGAGAGTGGTCAGATGGCTGCTGATATTGATTTAATAGTTTCTGGGATAAGAAACAATGTAATAAATGGTTATTATGACAACTTATTTTTAAAGAATATGTTTAATAATATACAGGGTGGAAAAGCTACTCCAGCTGAATACGCAGTGCCAATGAAAAAACTTAATGATTTCATGCAATTTTTTGTTGATAGAATCTATGTTCAAGGTGATAATGGTTCAGTTGATAAAGCTACTCAGGATGCGGTAAAATCTAAAATAAAAAAAGCATTAGCTATTGATTCATATATAAAACCAGAAGCTCAAGTTCCAGGGGCAGAAGTTCCAGCAAAAACAGTAGCCCCACCTAAAAAGAAAGGGAGTCAAGTGCAAATGACAGAAAGCGTTAGAGACGCTGTTAGAAATATTATTTCAGAAAATTTGAAACATTTCTAAGATTTCACCGTATAACAAGGTAGAACCAATAAGAAATGTTATGAAACAATTAATAGGAATATTCAGAATTATAATCGCACTAGTGTTAGTATACGCTTTCGACATCCCTTTGTTTGATGTTGATGCTTTAAAATTTTGGGTATCTGATATGATTCACGGAAGTCATTCTTCAGATTTTAGAAACACAACTAGCGTTAGCTTAACAATGCTTGTTATTCTTTCAACTGCAGTATTCTACACCATTCAAAGTTTTGTTTACATCTTTTTAGGAGATGCTCTTGAAGGAAAGAAGACTGGGTTGTTTAGGTTTGTTGGTTTAGTGCTCTCTGGATTAAGAGAGTGTGCTAACGATAGAGGTTTTTGGACAACTGATTCAGGTGCTTCTGATTTAAGTAGAATCAATGACCTTATGACTTATAGAGATAACAAAATGGCTCTTATGAATAACAAAGATGCTGCTGAATTTATGTCTGGAACAGGTCATGTAGAGCATATGATGAACAGGCCAGATTTAAAGCAAAGCAGAAAAGCATTAAGTTACTTGAACAACAAGATTGCTTTTATGGATAACGAAAGTGCTTTGAATTTTATAAAAGGACAGAAATAGTAATATAACTATTTAATTTACATAGATTATTTTTGATATTAAAGACAGTGGGATATTCCACTGTCTTTTTTTTATAACCTATTTATAGGAAAAATAATCCATGGCTGACGATAAAGATAGAATTAGCAAAGAATCTCTAAAAGCTGTAGAGGACTTTGTTAAACAAACAGAGAAGGGTAAGCAAAATGCCCAAGCGATTAACGATGTTTTCGGAAACATTGCTACGCAGTTGTTTGGTATATCTGGGGCTGCTTTTTTTAAGCAAGTGCCTAAGACCGTGGAAGAGCTGGAAGCAGGTAGAAAGAAGGTTTCTGCTATTAAGAATGAGCTTGATAAATCATTTAAAGATGTTGGGGCTTCTCTTGGTAAGCAATTTGAAGATGCATTAGGAACGCTAGAAAGCGGTGTGTCTAAATTTAACAAAGAACCATTTCTTGATTCATTTAAACAAGACGCTCTTGCGTTGGGGTTTGAATTTGAAAATCTAGGAAAACTTCAAGAAGATATAAAAGGCAAGTTTGGTGAGCACTCTAAAGAGTTTAATGAGTTTAAGAAGAAGAATGAAGACTTTGTAAAAGAGCAAGAAAATCACCATAAATCTAATGAGGATTTTTATAAACAGGTGTTAGCTGATAATACTGAATTATTTGCTGGACTTAGTGACCAAGAAAGACTTCAAAAATTACAACAAGTACACCAAGCTGGTTTTAACAATCTTGTAAGTGAAGGAAGTGACCTGATTAAAGATATGGCTATGTATAGCGATGGTGTTGATGCTAGTATAAAGCAAGCGGCATTGGACGCTAATGGTCTTAAAGATAGGTTAGCTCAGGCTAGTCAGGAGGCTGAAGAAACAAGTAAAAGCACTTTTTCTATGGGAGAAGGGTTTAAGAAAATGGGTAAGAATTTCGCTGCTGATATTATCCCAAAGATGCTAGAGTATGACCAAGCTGTTTCTGATGCTGGTAAGAACTTTGGTTTTGTTGGAATGAAGTCTGCAGAGACATCTAAGAACATGGCTGTTCTTGGGCAAAGCGCTGCGAGGTTTAATGTTAGCATGGGAGATGCAGTCAATATGATGGGTGCTCTTGGTGAAGAACTTCAAACAATTGACCAAGATTATCTTGCTAATTCTGTTGAACACTTTATGGCTATTGAAAAGGCTACTGGTATATCGTCTGCAGAGATTACAACAATTGCTGGGGAAATGATGCGTGCTGGAAAATCAGCCGAAGAAGTTGAGCAGTACATGGAAGGTTCAAACAAAATGGCTAAGCTATTTGGGGTTAATACAAAAAAGGTTTTACAGGGAGTCGCTAGAAACATTGACAAGATGCGTCAAATGGGTTTCCAGGGCGGAGAAGCGTCATTAACTAGAATGGTTGCAACAGCTGAGAGGCTTCGTATGAATGTTGATGAGATATTCGATATGTCGAAGAAGGCGAGAAATATAGAGGGAGCTATGGATATGGCTGCTGAATTACAGCTTGCTGGTGGTTCTTTTGCGAATATTGACCCAATGAGTTTATTAGCTGCTGCACGTAAGGGACCAGAAGAAATGCAAAAGATTCTTACACAAATGGGTGGGGATATAGGTAATTTTAATAAAGAGACTGGAGAGCTTGAGTTTGATGCTATTGATGCTGATAGATTGCAGATGATGGCAGACGCAACTGGTACGAGCGTAGACTCTATGCAAAAGATGCTTCAGAAGCAGGCTCAAGATAATCAGAAGATGAACTTCATGCCAGACATGCAGTTAGAAGAGGTTATGGGTCCAGATGGAAAACCTCTTGACCAAGATATGATGAACAACATGCTTTTAGATGCTGTTGACGTTAATGGTAAAGCTCTTGAAGGCGGTATGCTTGATGAAATGGGTATTGCAAGTCTTGAGGATTTAACTGCAGAGCAGGCTCAGGATATGATTACGAAAAAAATGAATGACCAAGCTACTCTAGCTGAACAAGCTGAGCAAAATCAATCATTCCAAGAAAGTATAGATGCGTTTAAAGCTGCGATAATGAACTTATTTGTAGTGTTTGAGCCAGTGTTAAAAGTGTTGACAAGTATGATTCAGACATTGAATGGAATGCCTGGTCCTATTAAAGCTCTTGTTGCTGGTCTTGTTGGATTCGCTATGATAGCGCCAAAGCTTGGGCAAGCGATGGATGGTATGAAAAAAGGGTTCAGCATGATGAAGGGTGTTATTGGAAAAGCTAAAGGTTTTCTTGGAAAAGGCGCAGAGGCTGCTGGTGGTCAAGATAAGTTAGCTGGTAAAATAAGCGACACAGCTAAGAGTGGTGGTGCAGCGGATTCAGCTAAAGGTTCTGGTGGAGGTTTAAAATCTCTAGCAGAAGGATTGAAAGCTATGGGAGATAAAGATGTGTTTAAAGGTATTTTAGCAGTTGCCCTAGCTGGTCCAGCATTGTTATTAATGCTTCCTGGTATGCCTACAGTCCTCTTAATGGGTCTTGTTGGTATGATGGGCCCAACTGTTGAGCTAGGGTTTAAATCGCTCGCTAATGGTATCGCAGCTATGGGTAAAGCCAAAGGAATTTGGAAAGGTCTTGCAGTAATGGCTCTTATTGGTATTGCGTTGATACCATTTGCATTTGCAGCTCATATGATGGTTGGTGTAGATTGGCTTAGTGTTCTTGCTGGTATTGGTATACTTGCTCTTATTACACTTGGTCTTATAGCTATGGGTGTGATGATGACTGGTCCTCAATTGTTATTTATGTTATATGCTGTTGGTATTCTTATATTGATTGGTGTAGCACTTCTTGTGTTTGGTCTGGCCATGCAACAATTTGCACTCGGTTCCGCAATGATGCAGGAAATGGATTTTAGTTTCCTTGCCTCTCTTGGTCTTAACTTAATGCTTGCAGCTCCAGGTTTAATATTAGGAGGCCTTGCTCTTATGATGGCAGCGCCAGCTTTGCTTATTGGTTCATTCGGCTTACTTGCTATTGGATTAGCAGTACAAACTCTATCTGGAGTTGATTGGGATGCGTTTTCACAAATAGGCTCTGCTCTTCTTAGTATAGTTCCAGGTTTGCTTGGGTTCTCGCTTGCTGGTCTTATGTTTGTTAATCCTATTACACTACTTGGTATGCTTCTTATGATTGGAAACCTTGGGATGCTTGCAGCTGTTATGATACCTCTTTCTGAGTCGCTTCTTAATGGAGCTGACGGTCTTGATAGATTTACTGATGGTTTAGTTAAATTACAAGCTGCAGCGAATAGTCTTGACCTTGAAAAGCTTGAATCTTTAAAAAGCCTTTCTTTCTCAATGGCACTTGCAGGTCTTGGTGGTGGAATACTTGGAGACCAAATAGACAAAATAGCAGAAGCTCTTACTAAACTTACAAACGCTGGTTCTGGTGGTGGTAAAGGTGGTGGAGCACAGAAGATACAAATTGACCTTAAACTTAATGGTAGGGATTTACAAAGCATTATTGTTGATGATACTGAGATAGTATCATAAAACCCTTTATTTTATCGTCTGAATTTTTTTCTTTTATTATTTATAATAAACATTAATTGATGGAAGACGGATTCCCTTTATTTGACCCAAACAACGAAGCTGAAAGGCAAGAGCAAAAGCTTAGAGAATATTATGAAGAATTCTCAGCTAATGCTAGGAAGCGTTTGCTTTCCAAAATTGTCAACAGACCTACGAGCGTTTATGATGTACTGTATCCACAGACAAGGGTTGGGCTATTGGCTAAAAACGTCCCTATTATTAAGGATTTAGAGGAAGAGGCTAAAATAATAAGAGATAGACTTATTGCAAAAATAGTTACTGAGGAAAACGACCTTGAGAAAATTTCTGCTGATTTTAGAAACTCACTACTTGCTAGAGCAAAGATTCAAGATGACAGAAATAAGCTATTGAGAACCACTGAGGCTTTTAGACAGAACAACTTATATAAAAATACACCTAAGGAATCAGATTTAGAAAAAGACTCTGGTTTTGCTAGAAGAAATAATGTATCCAAAAATAGACCAAACCCTTCTCTTGGTGGTGGTATTGATAATAGCGAGGCTTTTAAGGTTAATAACCTTTCAAAGAACACTCCTAAGGACCAGGATTTATTAAGAGATTCTGCTGATTTCAGAGAAGGAGATGTTCATAAGAATGTTGTGGAAAATTCTGACCTTGAAAAGGATTCTGATGCATTCAGAAGCAATAACCTTGCGAAAAATTCTACCAAACCTAAGACGCTTGATGAGATTGCTGATGCTCAAAGGAGCGCTATGCTTGCTAAGAACAAAGTTAAATCTTCAGATATTGTAGAGGATTCTGAAACATTTAGAAAAGATGATGTTAGCAAGAATGTTCCAAAAAAGAGAGATTTATTAAGGGATTCTGATGATATAAGAAATCAGTTTAGAAAAAACGATGTTAGCAAGAATGTTCCTAATGAAAGTGATATTGAAAAAGACGCAGTTGCATTTAGAAAAAATAATTTAAGCAAAAATAAAGCTAACCCTGTTGATTTTGATGCAAATTCAGAGGCTATTAGAAATGATAGTCTAGCTTTGAATAAATCAAGAAAGACTGATTTAGAATCAGATTCTGAGGCATTCAGGGTAGATGATATTTCTAAGAATGTTCCAAGTAATTCTAACCTAGAGAATGATTCTGTTATATTTAGAAAGGATGACCTTTCTTTGAACAAGCCTAGTGTAAGTAATCTTGAAAACGACTCAGCTCCATTTAGGAGTGACGACCTTTCTATGAATAAGCCTAAAGCTTCTAATTTAGAAGTTGACTCAGAGCCGTTTAGAGCTGATGATATGTCGATGAACAAACCTAAATTCTCTAACTTAGAAGATGACTCTGAGGTTTTTAGGAGTGATGATATGTCGATGAACAAGCCTAGCATTAGTAATTTAGAAGCTGACTCAGAGACGTTTAGGGATGATGATTTGTCTCTTAATAAACCTAATTTTACAAATTTAGAAAACGATTCTATTCCTTTTAGGAAAGATGACCTTTCTATGAATAAGCCTAATTTTACTGACCTAGAGACTGATTCAGAGCCATTTAGAAGCGATGATTTATCGTTTAATAAACCTAAGTTCACAGACCTTGAGGTTGATTCCGAGCCGTTTAGAAGCGATGATTTATCATTTAACAAGCCTAATTTTACAAATTTAGAGACTGACTCAGTTCCTTTTAGGAAAGATGACCTTTCTATGAATAAGCCTAAATTTACTGATTTAGAAGCTGATTCAGTTCAATTTAGGGTTGATGATTTATCGTTTAACGCTCCTAATTATACAGATTTAATTGTAGATTCTACTCCTTTCTTGTACAATAACTTGTCAGCAAATGTGCCTAGCAATAGTGATTTACAGGTTGACTCAGTTCCGTTTAGGGAAGATGACCTTTCGGCAAATGTATTTAATGGAAGTGATTTGTATTCGGATTCAGCTCCTTTTAGGGATGATGACCTTGCGGCTAATGTACCTAATTCAAGTGATTTAGCTCAAGATTCAGTTGCGCATAGAGCCCTTGATTTGGCGGCTAATGTACCTATTAATACAAATATATATTCAGATTCAATACCGTTTAGAGATGATGCTTTGTCATCTAACGTTCCAAAATATTCAGATTTATTACAAGATTCTGATACATATAGAAAAAGCGCTGTAGCTAAGAATGATATTTTTGGTCTATTAGGTTTAAACGTTCAAGGGGCTGGGACAAGTTCGTTCTTAGGAATCTCAAGAGTGTTTACTCAAGGTATTCTTGTTAGAAAATTACTTGAATCTAAAAATAGACCTAAAGAAACTGATTTATTAGAGGATTCTGAAGTGTTTAGGGATAACAATAAAGTTCCAAATAAATGGCAGCTTTCAAATAATGAATACACAGCGTCTAATGATAATTGGAGTTTAGGGAGAATAATGCAAGGTAGTTGGAATACTAATATAGTTGATTATACAGCTCTTGACCCATATTACACTCCTACAGCTAAAGCTATATTCTCAACTGATGATTATATCACAACAACAGCTAATGACTTACAAGGCTTCTACGGGACTAGTCAAAGAGTTGATTTTCCTACTAGAAGAAGAAATAGGGTTATCAATGACGCTCTTTTCTCTGTAAACACAACGATTGCAAAAGGTGGTGAATTTTTAGACCATTTCTTCAAAAGGCAAACATGGGTTCCTTTTAGAGAGGGTACTTTAACGTCAACGATAAGAAGATATAACGAAGAAAGAAGTGTGTTTAATTTACATGGTTTACAACCAGGTGACCCAGGAACTTTGGCTGACCTACAAAACTTCACTCAAGAAGGATTTCAAGAGTTGGTTGCAAATACTATTGGTTCATTTAAAGGGGTATCTCAATTAAGAACAATCACAACTCCAGCTGATATAATCCAAAAGAATGGTGGAACTTATTATCAAGGTGGCGCTAGTGATACTGATATTTCAAGGCCAGGTGGTAATGACGCAGTTTTAGGTACAGCGGGTTCTATGATGGGAAAAACAACTCCAGGAAACCCATATGAGGACGAAGATTTCTTTGCTGGAAAAAGAGGTGTTAAGCATGTTATAAATACAATTAAAGCTAGTGATGAAAAATTAGCTAGTAATTACGACCCACAAAATACAAAGACATATGTAATTGGTAAGAAGAGGGATGGTAGTACAAAAGTATCAAGGCAAAAGTATACAATAGCAAACCCTTATGCTCCAGATAGGGCTGGAAAGCTTTTGTTTTCTATAAAAAACTATTCAAGTGGAGACCAATTTTTCTTTCCACCATATATCTCAAGTATTCAAAATACTGAGAATGCAAGTTGGAATTCTGTAAACTTCCTAGGAAGACCAGAAGCTGTTTATACATATAATAACTCTAGTAGAGATGCTTCTATTTCTTTCTTTGTGCTTACTGATTATGCAGAAAGTGTTGATATTGGTAGGGATTGGGGAGATGAAGATATGAATAAAGTTGTTGCTAGTTTTAGTAAACACTTTACTGATAGTGATGTTTCTCAAAATAGCGCAAGAAAACTTGAGCAAGAAAACTTAAGAAAACTTCAAGACGAGCAGAAAAAGGATTTGCAAACTATAACTGAAAAAGAAAAAGAAAATGACGCTAGACTAAACGCAGTTCTTGAAGACCAAGGCGAAGTTAATCTTGAGGGTGCCACAACTATACAAGATGTTCAGGCTGCTCAAGTAAAAGCTGATAATACAAAGAAGCGTAATGATAGGATTGCTAAATTGTCTAACACAGCTGTTGCTGCAAATCTTAACGAAAGGAAGAAGAATATAGAAAGTGATGCAGCCAAGACTGCTGAATCAGTTGGTGAATCTATTCAAACTTTAAATACAGCAACTAACTATTCTGAGACAAATAATACTGCTGGAAATGTTTACAACATAAACATGACTAAAAAAGAGTTCAATGGAAACGAGATAATATGTAAGCCAGAGGATACTATAGTTAGAATTGACACAATGAAGAAAGGTCTTATGTTCCAACCAGCGTTTTTCTCTGGAGACAAAGTTGACTTTGTTAGAAGAATTGAGTTTTTATCTAAATTAACAAGACCATCTGCATCTCCTGACCAACCAAATACTGGGTTTTCATTTACTAAGCCACCTATTTGTCATATAAGACTTGGTGATTGGTGGAATCACGATATTGTTGTAAACAGTGTTAGTTATGATTACGCAGAGTCTCCGTGGACTTTAGATGGAGGAAGAGTTCAGCCAATGTGGGTATCAGTTTCTATTAGTTTCAATATAATAGGGCCTTATGGTGCCGCTACTGGTAGACCACCTCTTTCCACAGACAATGGAGGTATGTATAGTCCTATGCGATAAGGTTATTGTCTTTAGTTTTAGTTTTTTTATTCTTATTATTTATAGATAAACAAACCAAGATATGCCGTATAATTTTTACTCTCTTTTAAAGGACAATGATAAGCTTAGAAATATGCCCCCTATTCAAATAGAAAAAAGGAGCACAGATAAATCTGTAACATATAATAAGCAAAAGAATAGACTTGATACCATTGCTGGTAACATTTATAATGATGAAACGTTGTGGAGATTAATATTATGGGCTAACGAAGAGTATTTCTTAGAATACGACATTCCAGATAACACTGTAATAAGAGTGCCCTACCCTTATCTTGATGTAATTAACGAAGTTCAACAGAAGATTGTGGACAAAAGAAACAAAGCTTAATTATGCCACAAGAGACCCCAGAAGAATTTAGAATGAAAGATTTATTCATTGACATAAAGCTAGAAGCTTGCGTTGATGGGTCTTCTTATGATTTTTTAGGGAGAAAGCTGTTTAGTACAGAGTTCTTCAGAAAAGATGTTGGATTTGGTATAACTAGCATTGACATAGAGGTTAACACTTCTTTGCAACCACTTGTATCAATAGTTTTCAAAGACCTTTATGGTTCTACTATATTCGGTGGACAAAATAGAGAGCCTACTGATGATAAGCAATCTATAGATTATAGTGTTTTATTTAACTGGCCACCTCCGAAATTCTTATTTTCATTTAAAGGGTATCTTGGTAAGCCTGCTAGTTGGGTTCTTAATTTAAAGAGAACTTCTACATCGTTTAATTCTTCAGATGGCTCTTATGACCTTAAGTGTGAGTTTGTACCAAATCAATGGGGGTTCTTTGCTGACCTTCCATTTTTGTATTTGTTAGCCGCAAAAAGGTTAAGAAAAGATTCAATAGGTAGCTTAGAAGGTTTAAGTAAAAAGGAGAAACTAAAAAGACAAAGGGAAATTACGAGTGTTTTTGACCTTATAAAGATTGGTAAGCAGGTTGAAGTTAAGACTCAGGATACCACAAAAGAGTTTGATGACCTAGTTAAACAGCTGGGTTCTATAAAATCGAATGTGACTAGAGCTGCATCTGTTTCTAATATAATTAAATATGGAGATGAAATTGATGGGGTAGTTAACAATAGGCCTGTTGCAGGTTTTGTGAAGATTAAAATTCCAGCACTTCAAGATGTGCCATATTATAATACCAATGAGTTGGTAGAACAAAACCTCGGAAACGCTACAGAGCTATCAAAGATGAATACAGTTTTATTGTTGTCATTATCTTTTGAGAACAAGTCAGGTAGTGGGGTTTTCATTCCAGCTCATATAATGTTTGGTGTTACAGATGCTAAAGCTAAAGGTAATCCTAATGACCCAGATGTTGTTTCAGCAAAAAATCAAACACTTGAACTTATAACAAAAAACCTTGAGCTTATTGATGATGAGATTAAGAGGCTTGTTTTTGATTCTTCTGAAAAGAAATTGGAAAAGATAACTATTGGTGAGATATTTTCACAACTAGCAAAAGATGCGGCTTATATTATAGGTAGCATTCTTGATGCTGGACTTGATGGTTACAGAGGTGATTCTCAGAGACAGGCTTTGAGAGATAGTATTTCTAATAGTCTAATTGGACAAGCTTTTCCTATGATAATAAATTCAGACGGAGAAGAGGTCCCAGCTACAAAA
>Ga0114918_10002884_pt1 | contig 15273 bp, 28 predicted proteins | sample LantaG_FD_87015 | JGI IMG/M metagenome (GOLD analysis project Ga0114918, IMG submission 87015) | Deep subsurface microbial communities from Baltic Sea to uncover new lineages of life (NeLLi) - Landsort_02402 metaG | ecosystem: Environmental > Aquatic > Marine > Oceanic > Sediment | place...
CCTCACGCAAGTTAGCCCCACGCAAGTCAGCCCAACGCAAGTTAGCCTCACGCAAGTTAGCCCTCTGCAAGTCAGCCTCACGCAAGTCAGCTCCACGCAAGTTAGCCTCACGCAAGTTAGCCTCACGCAAGTTAGCCCAACGCAAGTTAGCCTCACGCAAGTTAGCCCTCTGCAAGTCAGCTCCACGCAAGTTAGCCCTCTGGCCTTTACTATTATCTTCTAACCATACTTTATGGTTTTCTAATATTTCGTCTAGTTGTTCTTTTGTATATTGCATCACTCATTCTCCTCTTGGTTATCTCATAATCTTTAGCATGTTCGATTCCTACCTCTCTAAACCTTTTCATTGCTATAGCGTGTTCCTTCGCTGCTTCTTTATTTATGTAGTAAATATCTATAGATGAAATTATATATGTAACTAATATTAGACTAATTAGACCAATAAAAAAATATAATATCTCCATACGTTCTCCTCTTAGTTAAATCTCTATATCTTTGATGTCCATGAACCAGTCTCATACTTACCATCTGAATAAAATATAGCATCGCCGATAATACGACCTTTAGCGATGATATCAAAGATATAGTATTCACTGTCTTCTGGATCTTGTCTACCGTTCTTAAGATATATCTTACATGGTATTTCTGGAGCCATTAAGCTCTTTACGTACTTCTTTTCTTTTCTACTAATTTTCATCACAAAACTCCTAAGTAATTGTTTTTATTAAACTGGGTGCTGTTTATTGCTAGCGCAAACCTTAAAAACCTAAAGCTTTTCCTAATGGAAACACAATAACGTTCTCAAACTCATCAGCATAGCTCAGTTCATCAGCAAACTTAAAGTATTTATTAATAATACCTATGGTTTTGTTAGCGTCTTCAAGATTTTTCATTTCTTTTGGACCAAACGGAGTATCGAGCATCAGAGGAAGGCCTTCGCCATGCTTTCCAGTAAGGTCATTGTACTGGATAACAACAGCCTTAGGTAAATTAGGATATGTAGTATCCATCTCAACTTTCTGGTCGGTGTCATTGGCGGGTACCTGGCTGGGTCCTCTGGACTCGGGGGTCCTGGTAGGTTCAAGCGGGGTCCTGGTAGGTTCAAACTCTTTACTAGTAGGTTCAAGCGGGGTCCTGGTAGGTTCAATAGGACTCTCTGATTGTATAGGCGAGTTAGGGAGTTTTCTAATATAATCCATAACATAATTAGATATAACTACACTACCTTGATCTAATATAGATTGTGGTATATATATATCTACATGTTCTTTAGTATGAGGGTTAACAATATCATATGTATTAACTGACTCTTTAGGTACCTCAGAATTAGAGTATCTGTTTTTAATATATTGATAGTAGTTTGCTTTAAAGGGGCAATTAGGATTAGGGCATTTAATAGCCATAGGGAAGTTTGAATTATCTCTTATTATTGAGCTTTCTATATAACCTTTATTATTACATGATGGGCAGTTCATTAGGAAAAGTCTCCAATCTTCTTTTTATTTTTTTGTAGGATGAAGGATAAATCTAAATTACATTTTTGGATCGTTTCTTTAGGGAGAGATTGACACACTGAATTAAGATAAGTTTGTGGTATAAATCTCTTATTGTGGTAAGTAGGATTTTTGTAATATTCTTCAATAGTTAGGGAGTATCCATTGACAATTAGGGTTGGGGATTTCCAGTCTTTAGGATCTTCTGGAGGGGCCTGGGCAATGGAAGGGGGGACATCGGAATTAGTCATTTTCTTGATCCTTTTTTTCTGTATCCACAAAGTACCCGACAAAGTCGATCAGCGCGAAAGAGAAGCTCTGCATCGACATGAAGAAGTAGTCAGAGTGCGCTTGACCCATGAACTTCCACTGTATAGCTTCTGCTAAAGACTGGCAGAAGGAGACTGAGTGTCTGGTCATCTTGTTGTTGACATTCTCTAAGAAGTAGACTACAGCTTTGAGGAACTGAGATGTGGACTGAAGAGAGTTGAAGAGGTCTGGATCACTGTTGATGTCAAACCCCTGGAGTGTCGACTTGATCACCTTTCTCTTTTCATATAGATACTTATGCAACTTGTTTATCTTTGATAGGAGGGACTTTGATGGTTTCTGAGCGTAGTCCTGAACTAAGGTCATAGCTTCTATAATAACAGCTTTAGTCTCTTCATTTTCCATTAAATACAAGTTCTCAGAAACAAGGTTTGCTATAAACTGAGCTCTATATTTTTTAGTAATCGTATTGAGAAGGAAATTAATTACCCAATTTTCTTTTCTTGCTTTCACTAAGGCTACGAAATCGCTTCTGGTCGTTCTTAAGTCTGTAGATCTTTCCCCATAGATTCTTTTTAAGAACACGATAGCTTCCGCGCATCCTTCGAAGTTGTTGACTACATTGATTGAGAAGTTGTTCATCTGTTCTGGCAATAGAGTAGTTTCCGGTTTCATACGCTTGTTCCTTGTTTTTTATTGATAAGGTATTCCATTCTTTTATTTTATAAAGGCCTAATGAGAAGTCTTTTGTGATGTTGGATATGTGGTTGTTAGCAGTGATTATAGTTTGAACAGCTAAGGCTCCCAAAGCTTTTTCTCTAAGGAACAACGTAAATACTAAAAGATTAGTGATTACTAAAACGTAGATAACGAAGCTACTTACCTTTATCCTCATAGAGGATCTCCATGGACAGCAGGACTCTTTTGCCTTATGAGAGTTTTATACACTTTACAATGGTTCATAAAGAATATTACTCAAAAGTAGGCGGAATTCAAAAGCTTTTTTAATTATCTTTTGCTGTGATGGTTTGAATAAGGGCAAGGTTAGACTGGTTGAGTTGTTTATTTTCCAACACGCACTTCTCCCATCTCTCTATACAGAACTTATTGAGTGAGACTATATCTTGAAGCTCGTTAGAAAAGTTCAATACCTTGTCTTCATAATGAGTATTCATCAGACGATAGCGTTTGACCTCTTCTGTCTTCTTAATATAAAGATAAAGTACGACAAGCAAACAAAGAACTAAGAATATTACTGTAGGGATATATAGTTGATTCATTGCTCTATGCCGTACTTTTCTTTCATATTATTAATATAGTCTTCGTCATGACTATTTACCAATGTATTATGAAGATCTTCGTAAACATTTTGATATTTCTTAGACCACTCGTTTCTAATAGATATTATTTTAAGATCAGCTTCTTTTTGGATATTCTGTATCTTTAGTGGTATGCTAGCTTCTGAGATATCTATAACTCTATTAACTAAGTCTAATACTTCTTTTGTTTGGTTACAATCACACATCTAAACTAGTCTCCTTCACGAAGTTATGATGGATAGCTAACACCACATTGAGAGACTTGTTTTCCCAGGTGTTGGTAACAAATAACATATCTTTATCTTGTTTTATAACATCAATAATATCATATTGCTTCTCATCTTCTATAGAAGCCGGTACTCCTTCTAAAGATAATCTATCTATCTTACGAGTAATTAACTGTCCAATAATTTTCTTTTTAAAGTAATCTTTTGGTTCCATTTATTTTTATCTCGTTGCTATGTGTATAAAACTAATAAGCATGGAAGCTTTTAAAGGCCACGGATGGCCTACCTAATCTTTGGTGTACAGCGAAACTCTCTAATCTGACCATCTTTAGTCTTTACTTTAAGTACTCCACCAGCTGCAGCAATCTTAAATAACTCTTCAGTTCTCCTAATATCACCTCTACAATATTCAATTACTTCCATGCATCGACCAGCTCTCCAATGATCGGGAGCAAATCCACCTTCCATTTCTTTAGCATCACCTAATGTGGGAATAGCTACTGCGTTTAGTCCAACACGTACTCCCAAAGCTTCTTGAAAATCTTTTAATAGGTCTATTGTTTTTCCTTTCAAAGACTTCTCAAAGAACTTGCGGGCTTCCATATGCTCAGGACCAAGCATTGATCCTCCCCAAAGAGGATAGTCAAATGATATACCATTAAAAGTAATTATTAAATCATGCTTAATCATATCTTTCCACATAGGAAATATTTGACCATCACCAACCCAATCTTTTACTCCATCAACAGATGATACAGTACAAGTAACTGCATTACCTAAATACTCTGAAGCTCCAAAAGAATACGGTGATTTAACACTTCTTAGACATTCTGCATCCGCAGTAATACGTGGCATTTTCAATAGATCTGACATAAGTAAATTCTCCTTTATAGGATATATTACTTACGTTTTTCAGGAATGCTACTATAAACCTTTTCTCTAATCTTTTCTTTTTGAACTGCTGCTAAATCTTCAATAACATCTTCAATTGATATGTTAGGAAATACCTTATTTAAAGCGTATACTTTATCTGCTGGAAAAGGAGTCTTACCTGATTCTATTCCAGCAATAGATTGAGAGTCTTTCCATCCTAAAAGATTAGCAAACTTAATTTGACTCATGCCAACGCTAAGTCTAATTTCTTTAATTTTTAATCCAAATTCTTCTTTTGTCATCTTACTTCTCCTATGTAATAATACTTAAGAGACCACACAAATAGACATTAGCACTTCAATTATTTCAATGTGATGTGGTAACTTAACTTTATCATCAAGAAATAAGTAGTGAGCTTTACCTTTAAATTCTCTATCTTTTAAGTGGCTGTTTGTTATAATAAACTGCTCAACAAACTCTATCTCTTTCTCATTTAACATATCATATGGTATTCTTTTTATTGGGCATTTCTTTAATTTAGTTAAACCTATTGCTCTATTAGTATGTGACATAATAATCTCCTATTCTTCATATCTTGATATATAGTTTTTTAGTGTAGTTAGTATCTCTTCTTTATCTACTCCTACAATAAATTTTGCACACGACATATGTCCAAAGTCTATCATATGTTTACCAACTTGGATAACATAATTATATCCTCCCTCTAATTTTCCATCTCTCTTTCTTTGGGTAGCACTTATTTTATATTTTCCAAGTTTCGCTGTAATGGTTTGATAATTTACTTTCATCTTACGCCTCCAATTTTTGTAACCAAAGTATTTCTTCTCTTAAATCTGTAGCTTCTTTAATAGCTTTTTCTTTTTGCTCAATTAAAGGAGCATTACCTTCACACTCTTCTTCTGAAAAGCTCAGAACAACGTTATTTTCTGCAACAATTAATAACTTAATTAATCTGTCAATAATTTGTCTTTTCATCTTAATTCTCCTGTTCGTGTTGTTTTAATTGCTCTCTAATATTCAATATCGTTAATAATTTCACCTTAATTCTGTTTATCTTAAGTTCATCAACGTTTTTATCCAACTCTTCTTTATATACGCGGTTTAACTCATGCTCACCATCTAATAATAATGCTCTTAAAATAAAGGCTTCTTCGTTATTTAACTTTAGTATTTTAAAATTACTCATCATTTACTCCTTAATGCGGTTTTCTAAAGAAGACAAATCATAAAAAGCTTCATCTATAATTTATTTAAATCTTTTCTCCAATCAAACTTTAAGTCTTCTCTTCTTGCTAATAGTTTTTTTATTTTATCTTCTAAAATTTCATATCCATCATTTAGTCCATCATCATAATCTTTCATAATTTACTCCTTATTTATTATCAATGTGTAACTTAACAGATTCAATGTTAGCAAACAACAATCCTTTACCACTTACTTTAAACCAAACCTTACCGTTTCTAAGACATTTCTTAATCATCTTTCCTTTATATTCAATCATTTAGTCTTCCATGTTTTTAAAGTTTTCTTCATTTCTTTTAAGTCTTTATTTAGTTCTTTCATGCTATATGAATCAGATTCTAATGCTGTTTTTAATCCATCCTCATCAGTATATCTTAAAATACTATTTAACATTTTCTGCCAAAATTGCGAATTAGGCTCAGAAGCATATTCTCTTAGTTTACTTATTGAATAAGATCCTGCATCTTCGCAGAGGCTATGTGGCATATTAGGAAAAGCTTTATGGACCTTAATCATATCAACCATTCTATCGCCAACAACTTCAACTAAGTGCCTAGAATTAAGGTTATAATTGTCTTTTTTAACATGAAAATCTCTACCAACATTATCACCAAAATCTACTTCAGCATCGCACCATACTTCCCAATGGTCTGAAGGACCTGAATTTTCCCATGCACCATCAGATATTTGTCCTTTTAGTTCTTCTGTAAAAAGTATTTTTTGAATTTCTGTTCTAAAGGTTAATTTTTTCATTGTTATCTCCTTGTTTGTTATTATCTTAATATTATAATACCACAAAACTAGACATCTGTAAACAATTATTTTACAGAAAGATAGCTTTATTTGAAGTGTGTAAAGATTACAATTACTTAGTCGTTGTCATTCTCTATGAAGTCGTAGAAGGATCCTGATTGATTATCATTAACTATCTGAAGGAAGTTATCTATAGCGTGTACGTCCGTGCCGCCACCGTTCTCCTCAATATACCAATTAGCTAATGCAATAGACATTACACAGTCATCATGCATTCCATCTGGTGCACTGTAGGACATCATACCTGTCCTTGTAAGGTTGAATCTAAATACTTCAAACTCATGACGAACAGTAGTTAAGTTAGGCATTTTAATAGAACAATATTCAGTAGCTATAATGAGTCTATTTACTAAGTCGTTTTTAGATTGATTAGTAAATACAAATGAATGAGTATTGAAATCTGCTGACAAGAAGTCTCCAAAAGAGCCACCAACTCCGGTACCATCATAAATTATATCAGCATAATTTAACCAAGCTGCAGTTCTATGAATATCATCAAGAACCTTTTTGTAGTCCATTCTGTTCATTCTTTTATAGTAGACCATCTCTTTTGTTTGAGAGTCAAAGCCTGTAATTACAGTATAGTCTACCATCTTAGCTAAATCAACGGCAACTACAAAGTCTGTAGTCTTTATTAGCTCATCAATTTTTGGATGAACCCACTCTTGTTGTTGGGATTCAAACTCAACTGGTTTACCTTGAAATACAGCTGCTAAGTTTGTAAAGGTACCACCACTATTATCAAGAAACTCTGCTTCAAACTCTTGTTTTCTGATATGCTCAGGAAGATCTTTCATAAGATCTACTAGAAGCTTAGGATAATTAGGTCTCTTCCACCATGGTTGCTTGAAAGAAATGTACATCTTTTCTGCTGGATCCTGACCTTTTAAGAATAAATCATGAAACCAATTCTTACCTCTTGGTGTAGATATTAAAACGATCTTACAACCATTTCTACGAGCTGTAGGAAGAATCTGCTTCTGAAATACTTCTTTAGATATTAGAGCAGCTTCATCAATAATAATTAATGAGTAGCCTTTTGAAACAATAGAGTCTGGATTTGTAGCTGATCTAATGTAGAGCTTAGAGTTATTAAATAAGTGAATCTCACCAGCGCCTGATTTATAATCCCAAAACTTATAGCCTGTTTCTGGACAAGTATCAGGAACAAAGCGTTCTCCTGTCTCTTCATCTACTCCAAACCACACATCATCAATAGGACCTTTACATATCTTATATGAAGGTGCTACCCACATAACTTGTTTATTAGGTTCTGATAACATAACTGGTAAGGCTAAATCACCAACAGCAAATAAAGATTTGCCCCAACCTCGACTACCATCAATTATAAAAACATCAGCATCAGAATTCATGATGCCTTCTCTTACTTCTTGTTGGCCAGTATGTGGAATATAGTTTACTTTAAAAGTAGCCGTCTTAGCCAAGAGGATTCTCCAACACGTTGTCGTCTATTTCAACTTCAACCTCTTCTAGTTTTTCTTCTATCTCTTGTTCTTTTTGTACATCTTTGAATTCAGCGTCAACTATTGTTTGTTTCTGAGTAATGGGAGCATATCCTTCAGGAAAAGAAACTTTAACTTCTCTAATAGATCTATCGGTTGGTTTATCATGATCAAGTCTATATTCTTTAGAAGTAATTTGTAAGATCGCCATTACATCTCTAATCTCAGAAGACATCAAAAGCTTTGATTCTGATCTTTTCTGTTGAGAAGCTAGTTTTTCTATATGTCCGTTAATAATCTCTGTAGCTCTATATATAATTTTAGATTGATATGTTGAGCAACGATCTAAAGCTTTTTCTAGAATCTTATCTCTATATTTTTCCTTTTTAGATACGAGGTTCATTTTCTTAATGAGCGTATCAACTAGATATTTAGAGATATTGTGGTCTCTTTGAATCTCTGCTTTTGTTTTATCATTAACTATAAAGTCTAAAGCTATATCTTCTAATTTCTTTTGAGTAATTTTATCTAAAGCTTTATTTCCCATCTTCGTTTAGTCCCTTAAATTGAGAATAATAATCATTTAAAATACCATCTATATCTTTATCTTGCTTTTCAATTATAGATAGAAACTCTCTAGCTTGAGCTATTGTTTGTTGAATCCTGCTCTTAAAGCTTGTGGGATCAGAAACAATATCAACCATAAAGGTTTTTAATACTGTACTATTTTTAATAGAAACAACTTGATTATCAGGACCATTTGGAACTAACTGATCTACAAACCTAATAACTTGAATTGCTACACCATTATAATTATCTCTACAAATAGCTATAGCATTGAGTTCGTTTTTATTAATGTAAACAATCTTTTTCATCATAATCTCCTAAGTAATATTCCATCTTATCTTTTAAGCTTTTTATATTATGTATAATATCTGGTCTTTTCATGCTTAAGGTTTTTTGCATTTGAGTTATAGACTCGCCTTTTAATAGATGAGATACTAAGACTTTTGTTTCTAGTTTAGTCATCTTATTCATAAGGATCTTAAATTGCTGAGCATATACAGACCAGTCTTCTGCATTATTAAAGTCTGTTGTATGTTCACTTTCATATAAATCTTCTGGGCAATAAAGCTTAGACATTGAATTCTTTTGATTTTGACAAGATTTAGATAAGTTACCCATTTGATAATAAAGCATTGTAGATAGATAAGTAGTTAACTTAACGTTTTTAGTTGGATCAAAAGTTGCTGCGCCTTTCCATAAGATAATCATTATATGTTGGTGCAAGTCATCTTCGTTCCAACCAAAAGTACTAGCTGTAGCGTTCTTGTATTTATATATATACTTATTAACGAGATAGTTCATCTCGTTTTCCATCAAGAGCTTTACTTGTATTCCTATCTTATCCATATCTTCTTTTGAATAAGATAGGAGAGTGTCTCTAGTCTTGGTTCTCTTTTTTGTTTTCATTTGCCTTCCCTAGCTCGTAGAATATTACTAAATAAACCGAAGAAGTAGAAGAAGATTGACATGACCACTTCATTGTGTGTCCTTCTTCTAAGAATTCGTTTACTTTTTCTTGTAAGTTTACTGCATTAGAATTTTTAAAGACCTTTGCTCTTATATTATTCTTTCTTTTTTCATAATATAAGGATAAATAAAACTTACCACTCTTAGTGCTTTCTGATTGGGAACCAAATTTAAAAGCGTTTCCATCTTCTAAAAACTTATTGATTCTTTCTTCTATAATTAGGGGGGATTTTTCTGTCTTTGTAAAAGAAAATAGTTTAAGGTTCATTTTTAATTTCTCCTATAAAATTAGCTATATAATATATTACCACACTTATAGGAGAAATGTATTCATGTATTAATTATTTTTCTACCTCATCAAAATACCAAGTTATTTCAATACCAGCTCTAAGATTATTTATCTGAAGGTGTTGATTCAACGTCTCCACTATCTTCATTATTTGTGGTTCCACTGTCTTCTGTATTAACTGTATCGCTGCTTTTGTCTTCATCTCTTCCGGTGTCTTCAGCTTCAGTTTTTTCTTTTTCTTTATCCAGCTCCACATCTTGTTCTTCCTTTTGTTTCTTTGCAAAATTGTTAACATGTTTTTGCATAAATTCTTCATGTTTCTTAGCACAGTCTTCTATATATGCTTGATAACCAATGTGGTCTTCTTCTCTTTTTATATTAATTTCTAAATTATCTTCTATAAGGTGTTCAATATGATAAATCTTTTCTACTAAAAGATCTAAAGAAGCTTGTTCAAATATCTCAGCTGCAAATACTCTATTTTCCATCTTTAATAAAATACGTCTAACAAGGTCTGTATATAATGCCTCATAACGAGTTTTAAACTTATCTAAATCTGCATTAACATTTTTAATAAAGTCTTCTGTATTTTTTGTATTAGATTTTAAAACAATGTCTATCTTATTTTGAAGAGATTTTATCTCTGCATTAAACCTCCCATTAACTTTTAGTAATAATTTTTCTGTTAATTTTGAAATCTTCTTAAGAGGCTTATTTTCTCCAAGCATGTCCTTTACTTCTGTTTCAATATCTTCTAATTTAATATCATTGTCCATTTTACTTCTCCTTCTTTGTTAATTCTACTTGTGATATAGGGATTGTTTCTATTTCTTTTCCATTATCAAATTGAATAGCTTTTAAAAATCTAACTTCACTTTCAAACGTTAGTTGATTATCTAGCTCAACTAAGTAATGAATCTTTCCTTTAATTCCTGTTTCTTTATTAATAATAAGATCACCTGTTCTTAAAATCTTTTGAAGATTTATAGATATTTCCATGAGTGTTTCTCCTTATAAAATAATACTCATGAGCTTATCTTAGTATTATAATTATTTTTAATAAAAGCATAACCTACACATATTGAATCAGCTATATCATTTTGACTTCTTTTAAAACCAAGATTAAAAACCTCATTAACATAGTTTACAGACAAGGTTTTATGGTCTACGTTTTTTATAGAGCTTCTAAACTTCTTCATTTCTTGTCCAACAAGCTTATTGATTTCTCTATCCCATCTCTTTATAATCTTATTTGTTTCTCTTTTTTTAAGTCCTTCTACTTCTGATTCTATTTGGCTAGCAAACTTTTCATAAATTGTTTTAGATATTTCTTCTCTCTTGATATCGCGACCTTTTTTTCTTTCTTTATTAGAAGACCTTTGATCAGAATCTAATGATAGTCCTAATATTTTTCTCCATGCAGATGAATCAATATACTTTATTTTATAATTAAGCTTTGAAACAGTTCTTAATTCGTTAAGGAACTTACCAACTGCAAAATGAATAAACTCTAATTGTTTTTGTCTAAACCTTTCTTTACCTTTATTTGTTTCTTCAATAACTATAAAGTCTGGTTTTTCTGAGCTTGCACAAGCTCCTATCTTTAATGCTAAACACTCTGCCATCTCTATATAGTTTATAGGATAGTTCTCAGAAAGAGTGTTTCCTTTTACTTTTCTCTTTATTACTGTATAGTCTTTTAGCTTACCATCTATAAATATAGAAACACCACTAGATGTAGATAAATCTAAAGCTAATACTTTCATTAATCTAATTCATCTTGGTTAATATCATCTCTATTGGTATTGATTTGGTCTTGTTGATATTCTTGTTTTGCAATCTCAAACTCTTGATCTATTAATATTTTTCTTGCTATTAAGTATACGCCAAATACAATTATCTTTAAGCCCATTACAATAGATGCCCAACGACTAGTGCCAGCAGCTATACAATCTTTCATTAGATCATCTAACATTTGATAATCTATAGCCTTGCTTTTATATTTCTTATGATCAAACCTAAGGTCTGGTTGTTTAGTATCCATAATAATTAAACCTCATTCTTTCGCTTTCGCTATATCCAAAGAAAGGACCTTCGCCTTTAATTTCTATGCCTGTTCTTTTTTTAAATCTTTTTCCATTAATATAAACATATCTTGCATGCTTACCAAATATTAACCAATCTTTTTTTCTTTTAGTTGTTTTATAAATAGCTTCTCTTTCAACATATTTGCCATCAAATATTACTACTCTAACATACCACTTTGCTGATATTTGTTGGTCCCTATCGTTAGGAACAATTTCACCAATACACGTAAAACTTCTAACATCCAAAAACTTTTCAGGAACAATGATAAAAGAATAAGGTTTTCCTTTTTCTATAGATATAGTAAAGTCTGAATTAATAGCCTTTGTACAAGATAAACTGAATTCATATCCATATTCCCTTGCTTCCATAGAAAAATTTAAAGCTTTATTTGACTCAATTCTTTTAGCACAAAGCCCCATTTTACCATCCATATCTTTACATGGAGAATCATTAACTCTAACAAAATACTCTAAAGAATTTGCTTGAGCAGAATTCATAAAGCCTAAATCAGATTTATATTTTATAGGATTACAAGAGCAAGATACTAAAATAGTCGTCACTAATAAAAGAAACATTAATTTCATAATAAACCTCATATAAAAAGGGACCAACACTGGTCCCTTCTATTTTTAATCTTTTGTTCTTAAGCTTTATTCTTAAGAGCTTTAATTTTCTGAGCAAGAGTAATTGATCTAACAACTGAAGAAGAAATATCTTCAATAATCTCAATAGCCTCTTCAATAACGCCTTCAAGATCGTCATCGATAATATCAAACTTAATTTTAACTTGTTGCTTGATTTGTTCCATTTCAACATTATCAAGGTCTTTAATTTCTAACTTAACTTGTTTGAAATCAACCATACCTAAAGCAATAGCTTCGTCAAAAAGACCAGTTAGGTGCATATAACGAGCCATACCTCTTGTGTGTCCCATCTTATCTGCAACGTTACCAATCTCTACTCCTAACATAACTAGAGGAATAATGTTTGTAATACCATACTTTACTTCTGTTTTTTCTTCCACTGTCTTCTCCTTTAAAGGTTTAAAATCTGATCATATTCTATAATACAACGGAAGAAACCCCGTTAGACTTACGTATCATAATATTATTTGTAAATAATGATTTAAATTCTGTAGTATGGTCTATTACAAATACTGATTCGTACTTAGATTCTAATTCCTTAAATACTCTCATTACTTGGTTTTTACCAACTTCATCGAGTCCATTAAGAATCTCATCAAACATTAAGAAACCAAAGTTTATGTTGGTAACTTCTGCAATAGCTAAATTAAGAGCAAAACAAATACGACAACGCTCTCCACCAGACAATGAATTATAAGAACACTCTTCATTCTTATTGTAGATGGTAACTGTAATCTTTTCTTTAGTAACTTTTTTATTATCTGAAGTAGCTGAAATGTGTAATGATAAGATACCATCAAACATTTGAGATAGCTTTTGGTTTGATAATATATTAATCTGTTCTATAAAAGAATCTATTAAGTATGACTTAATATAAATGTGGATAGCGTCTTTCCACCACTTATTATAAGATACTTTTTTCTCATACAGTTGTTTCTCAGAAAACAGGTTGTTCTTTTTCTCCTGAACTATCGCTAGTTTATCACAGTAGCTATGGAACATTGAACAGTGTGGGTTTTCTTTTTCCTTTTCTTTCCTAAGAAGATTAATATTAGGATCTACCTCTAATCTTAACTTATTAACTTGTGGTACGTATTGGTTTGTATCTTGTTCTATAGACTTAATAAGAAATATATTAGGATTTTGCTGTCTATTCTCTAACGCTTCTTTAAGGGACTCTATATCTTTAAGGGTATCATCTGTTAGTTTCTTAAATTGATTACAGTTATTTAATAATGAATTAAATTCAAACTCTTTAGCTTGAATCTCTTTTAGCTTAGCTTCTAACTCTGCTTTAACCTTTGTTGATTCTTTAATCTCTGATATTTTTGCCCTAGTTATTTGAATCTCTCTTTCTTTATCGTCGATTTTAAGTTGAATTTGTTTTATATGTTTGTTGATATGTTCTTTAGATATTGGTTGATAGCAAGATAAACAATTAACGTTTGATTCTTGTGATTGAGCTAGGTTTATATCTGATCTTAAAGAATTAATAGACAAAGTTTGAGCATGAACTTCTGCATTCATTTTATTAGCTTGTTGCTCAAGATTATTAATGATAGTTAGTTTATTATTTATAACATCTCTATCAGCAGAAAAATCTGGACGTTCAGGAGCACTAGACTTATCCTTATAACCGTTGTAAAGCACGGTCTTATTAGTTATATTGTTTTTTATATTACTAACACTACGTGATTCCTCTAAATCCCAGAGTTCTTTGTTTTTAGTAACATCTGTTAATCTACTTTGTCTATTAGATTCAAAATTATTAGAAAGAATTATAAGATTGTTTATTTCTTTTTCTAAGTTTTCTTTCCAAGCAATGCTATTGTTCTCTAATTGAATAATATTTTGTTTTCTATCTTCTTCAAAGCTTTTAACCTTTGTTTCTAAATCTTCAATTGTTTTTCTTATAGTTTCATACTCTGATTCACAAACCATATAAGACTTATCTGATTCTGAAAGACCATGTAAGAGATCTTTTAAGTTAATCTTCAAAGCTTCTACAAAATCATCGTAAATCTTAGTATCGCTAATCTCAGAGATAATCTTCTTCTTTTCTGTGTCTGGTGATAATAGAAACTTATCTATATTGCCAAACTGAGTAAAATAACTAGATCTTAAGAACATGTCGAAGTCCATACCAACTTCTTTTTCTATCATACTTTGAGTTTCTCTACTATCTTTGCCTCTTATATTTTCGCCACCATTAATAGAAAAGAAAAGGTCATTTTCAAACGTAGAGTGTTTTCTATATCTAGAAACCAATAACTCTCCATTAGGAGTTTTAATCTTTACGTGGGTTTCTAAGTTCTTTTTATTTTTTCTATTAATTACCTCATCAGCTTTCAAATCTTTTGATGTTTTTCCAAATAAACCATAACAAACCACATCTAAAAACGATGACTTGCCAGCTCCGGTAGATATATCGTAGTCTTCGTCGTGTCCCTCAATTAAGGTTAATCCTTTTGAGATAAAATCATATTCTAAGTCTTCAAACGAAAGAAAGTTTTTAGCTTGAATTTTAGAAACCTTAACATATTTATTTATTTTATTTACTTGGCTTAAGAGAATATCTTGAATAATAGGGTTTAAATATTGAATCAATTCTTTCTTATCAAACTCTGTTATCGAGTCCATAAGGTATTTTTCTATAACCTGCGTTGGTTTATGTATCATATCTTGAGAGATTCTAGTTTCAGATTGCCTTAATATTTCAGGAACAAGAGTTATATTTTTAGTAGGAAAGTGATCTAATTTAGGAATAGATAAAGCAAACTCTTTAGGACCTTTCATAATAATTTTAACCAAATCATCTTCTCTAAGACTAGGCATTTGTGAATCTAAATTAGGCTCAAAAGTCATTTGAACATGGCGACGAACATTAGTTAAAATAGGTTGAGTATGAATTTTTCCTTCAAATTCACTTACTTGCCAAATAAACTTCTCTTGTCCTGCTTCCCCAAAGTTTACTGTAAAAGGAGAGCCAAAATACATA
>Ga0114918_10002885_pt1 | contig 15273 bp, 23 predicted proteins | sample LantaG_FD_87015 | JGI IMG/M metagenome (GOLD analysis project Ga0114918, IMG submission 87015) | Deep subsurface microbial communities from Baltic Sea to uncover new lineages of life (NeLLi) - Landsort_02402 metaG | ecosystem: Environmental > Aquatic > Marine > Oceanic > Sediment | place...
TCGCTATCTACCGCGGTAAAAGTAAGGCTATGGGTCCCCGAAGTGGTGATAGACTGTACCGGAGCACCCCCTATATCCACCTTCAACTCCCCCACCTCCTCTACGGAGACGTTTGTGATTCCTAAATTACACGCAGTATTGCGTTTAAATTGTATATGGTCATTCCCAGTTGGGGAAGTGTAAGTGCCTGAATAAATTCCCCCTGCGTTTATTATGGGACCAACGGTAACTGAAGCAAATTGGAATAACGCGCTGCCACTAACGAAATCAACACACTCAAAGCTATATTTATATGTCTTACCTAAGTCAAAAGTTTGAAGTTGAACAAGATTTGTGTAATCTCCTGAGGTTACGAATTGGAATTTGTTCTCCCCAAAGGAAGATGACGCCGTTCCACTGTTTGAAAACGTCCACCCCAGTCCTACCTCTTGGACGGATACGTCTTTAATCTCAAAAGTATTTTCTACCTCTGCGCCCGTAGCTAACTTACCCCCAAAATATACTGTGTCATATGGGGCCGTAACATCGGTTGGAGATTGATAGTATGTGTATGTTACAAAAGAAGAAGTAATTACTTGATTGAAAAAAGGCACCGAAGTAAATCCCAAGCCGCTATACATCTCACCTACCCCCGTTAATTGTTTAGCGGTAAAGGTTACCTTGTAAGACTTAGAAGTTGCGAGCGTTATCTCTTGACGTAATCCCCAATTCTCCATTATGGTGTTGTTAAAATTGTTGGTTCTATCTCAGCATCTTGAGGCCACCCTAAGAAAGAGTGCTTGCAATCTACAGGAAAGATTTCATTAACCCCAAAGTCATATTCTTCTGTAGTCATTAAATCGTAATAAACCCCATCGTAATAAATAGGGGGCGTTAATTCATGTCCTTCATCATCATACGTGGCAGGGACTTCTACTATCTGTCCTATATATACTATAGCCTGTGTACCGTTTCTGTACACCTGCTCACCTTCTACTACCTCGTAAGTACCTTTAGCAAGCAAGTCAGCATCTCCTTCTGCTTTTGTATCGTATTGTAATTTATATATGTTCATTACGGTGTCGTTAAGCTTGTTAACTCTGAATCAGAAAGCGCAGTAGGGTAGACTTGTAATTGTTTTACTTTGCCATAGAAAAAAGATGAACTATTAATACTATCAGCAAACTGTAATTGTGAAAGTCCGATAGGTGCGTTTCCACTTGTAGACGTTGCAACTTCCACATCATTAACCCAAAACGCAAAGTCATTTGCTTTCCATTTAACTGCTATTTTACTGAAATTTTTAATGTTGGATAATATAGAAAGACTATCAAAAACAATCGAACCACCTGAAGAAACTAATACATTAAGTCTATTAGATGCACCTCCATATCTTAATACACATCTATTAGAATAAGTCCCATCAGATATTGAAATACCTCTAAAAGTTGAATCATCTGACAAAGCCGCTATCTCAACAAACAAAACACCCTCCTCGCTATTAATCAAACTGCTTATGCCATCTTTTGTAAACACGTCTTTGTTTCTTGTAACCGTACTTCCTGAGGTTGGGATGTATGATGTAGCGTAAGAGCCTTGTTCTATTTGAGAACCCCATATATATAATCCATCTATATCATTTCCTGCAAAACTAATCTTAGGTGTTGCTGAATTATCATAAATATAAAGTGATGGTAGTATTTGTTGAGATGAATAACTAAGAGTTACACTTATTCTAACCCATCCACTCCCATAATCTTCTATGTTATAACTCTGATTATTTTGATTTCTAAAGATAGACAAGTCATCTAAATTAACACCTAATCCCCCACTCAATATGTCATCCCATAGCAAAATATTCTTGTACTCTCCTTGCTTTGCAAAAATAGAAAGTGTATAATCTCCACTAACAGTTGATAGATTCTCTCTTACTTTATGAACACCACTTGTTGATGTAGGGATAATTTTATAAGCATTTACATCTCCACTTAGGCTTGACACACTATTAGGTGTTAATATTATTTTATCTTGCGTACCCCATTGACTAAAATCTTCACTATAAGTAATCAAATTCGTCCTCTGTGGCTCTGCTAATATATGTGGACACCCTCCCCCTGTGTAGTCTATGCGAGGGACGTTATTAACTTCTTTTACACTTATATCATATAAATAACAAGAAGCATTATTATTACCTCCTCTTTCTCTTATAGCAACAACAGAAGTTGTAGAAGTGGCTGTAAATGATGTTTGTAAAAAAGTAAAAGTGGTAACACCACTATTTACGCCTATTCCATTAGGATATTCTAAAACACCTTCAATTTCAATTTGTGTTTGGTCTCCACTATTATATTGTGCATAACAACTCAAATGATAAGTGTTTCCAACGACTGTAGTAATGCTTTGAGTAACCTTAGCACCATTTACTCCTGAGGCAGTAAATAAAGCAGTATCATTTCCATTGTAAGGGTTTGCATTGCTTACTACAAATGTAGAGCCAAAAGGTGTCCAATCTGTACTTCCATTAGAAAAATCTCCATTAGTAACTTCCTCAACTCCTAAAGCATAGTTTACTAAACCACTTTCATCTACCCTTGTAGCCGCCGTCGCTCTGGTAACATCCATATCAGCTAACCCGCTTGTCGGGACAACCGCATACAAAGTACCTGCCTTATATGCGTTAGGAGTTATTATTATAGAAGATTCTTCGTAGAAACTCATGGGTTCTCTGTTAAAAATGTTAAGTCAGAAATAAGGCAACTCTGAGCTTCAACTACCCCGCCGTCAGCCTCTACTCGTAGAGCAAACGCGCCCGCTAACATATCCGCTACCGTTCCCAACCCTCCGAAGGTAGCACTACCCCCGTTTATAGTTGTCGAGGCAGCTTTCAGCCAATAAACATTCGGTAAAGGGAAATCGCCAGCTAAAACTAAATCTGCACCCACCTCCCTAAAGCTTCCGTTTGTGATAAGCTCCTCCTCCGCAAGAGCCACATCCATAGTAGCTTTGTACGAGTTGCCCGCTATAGCGCCTATACCCTGGGTGGCACTCTTAGCTAAGTCAGGTAGATCGCCCACCAACTTCCCGTCCTCTAAAGTCCATCCCTGGACCTCTACTATAGTTATAGACCCTATATCAACGGTGTCGGTGGTAGAGCCATCGTTAGAAGCAAGCCTTAAGTATACAGAGTCATCGGCTCCAGACCTGGTGAAGTGTAGTATATGGCTCCCCACAGAAGTCTTCATATTGACATACGTAGCTCCGTTATAGAACTGTAGGTAATTCCCCGCAGTTAAACTACTCCCTACGATAGTGTAATCCACCTTATACGCCTGGTCATCTGCCGTAACGTTATCCTGTCGTATTCTGTTATTGTAACCCGCTCCATTTACAGAGGTCATAGTAAGACCCGTAGCGCTAAATGTATTTACTATACCCGCGTCAGGAGAGATCCAGTCTAAACCTGTTTCTTTTACTGAGATGTTGTTAATATAAATGTCAGAAATAGACGTTAATCTATTTAAGTAAAAGTCTGTTATTGAAGCAACAAAGTATTCTACATAAGTTTTTGTTTCGTCTATTTCAATTTGTGTACTTCCCCCTGAACCTTCAAGTTTTGCTTTACCACTATTAACGACTGCATCAAGTGTTACCTTGTAGCTTTTTCCAATTTCAAAAACATTTGATTGAACTAAACTACTTGCGGCGGAAGTGGAACTTACAAGCCTCGCACCCGCATCGCTTAAACTCCACTTATCACCAATAAACCACCCCTCTCCGAGTTCTTGGACTGAGATACTGCTTATAGTTACATTGTCGGTGGTAGAGCCGTTAAAGGTTTCAACCTTGAAATACCAGTCAAAATTAACGGTGGTGGGGGGAGTAGTGTAGTAGAACGTTTGAGGAGTTCCAGTTATAGCAGTTGGTAAGTCAGCATAAATTGTCCCAGCCCAATACCTAAATTTATTTGTACCCGTTAAAGTAGCGGAATGTATAGTATAGGTGACTTTGTATGACTTACTCGCTGCGGTTACACTACTTTGGCGAACCCTATTTACATTACCATCTCCATTAACCGAAGTTATCGTTAAATTATTTTCACCGAATGTCCCTGGGTCATCAGGTGCGCCAGATTGTATCCAATCCGAACCGAGTTCTTTAATGGATATGTTGTCGAATTGAGTGTCAAATAAGTTTGTGCCGTCAAAGTTTATAGTTAAAAGCCCCGTTCCCGCTCCTTGAAAATAAAAGGTGTATGTTCCGCTACCCGTTAAGGTAACTGTTGGAAAATTTACAGAAGAAACACCCCCTGTACGAATAGAAGAAAATTCACAAGTTCCACTATTTACTTTGTAGTCAAATGTTAAAACAAAACTTTCATCAAGGGCGAGGGTTCCATCAAATTGAAGTCGAGGATGAGAAACGTTTGTGCCAACAGAAGTAATTGACAACAACCCATCTTGAGTGCCTGAAATTGGGGCGACTGTGTTTAACGCCCAAGTGTAAACTGTACCACCAGAATTAGCAACTGTACCAATTAAGCCACTTTCAAAGTTTCCTCCAGCAACCCCCTCCGTTCCCTCCGTAAAATCCCCGTTGGTGACCAATTGGAGAACCTCCTTGACGGAGACGCTATCAATAACTAAAACACCAGTACTTGATAAAGCTCTGAGAGCGAAAGTTTTTCCACTTCCCGAAGTGTAGTCTGGAACAAAAGAAACGGTATAAGTACCCGCAGTTTCCCCTACCGTTATAACAGAAGTATAAGGCGAGGCAGAAAATGGGTAAAGAATTAAAGAAACACCAGTTGTATTACTTGCGATTGTAACAGTAACCTGATATGTTTTCCCTAATGTATATGCAGTTGAGTTAGATTGGAATGTATATGCGTTAGTAGCATTACCACAATCAAGCACCATTTGATTATCTACTATCGTACCTCCGTCTATTTCACTCCATGCAGTTGAGCCGTTTGGAAAAGAGCCATCAACAATCTCCTCACTACCCAAAGCAGTTTGACTGAAGTCGCCGTTAGTTACCTCCTCGGGACCCGTGTTGGTAAACGTAGGGTTTAAGACGAGCTGGGTAGAGTTAGCCGTAGGGATATTCCAGTACCCGTTAGGGTCCATCTGGTAGGTTAGGACGTTAGAGATACTTCCCGTCATAAGAGACTGAGCCTCAAAAGCTATCCTCGCACTATCCCCCACCTCGTTAGTCTGGTAGTAGAAAAGGTTGGAGGCCGTACCCGAAGGCAGTTGCCCGATGAATCCATCCGAACCAAATTCCGCAAAACAAGATCCCGAGTCCAGAGTAGAAAGGAAAGTGGTCTTGTAAGATTTATCTAAAGTAAAGACCCCCGTCTGAGAAAGAGTGTCCCCCCAACCGCTGCCGTAGCAAGAGCTTTGTTAGATCCTAAACTCCATCCTCCCCCGAAATTCCAGTCCACCTCTTGGACTGTGATGTTTGTGATAGAACCAACGAATCCACTTGTAAAAGGGCTTATTCTTATTTGATTAGTTCCAGTTGCAAATAAGTATTCTGTAAAAGTTCCGTCACTACTTCTAACAGTTGGAGTGCTTGATGTTCCTACTCGTACCCTTATATCCCCAGAAACAAAGTTAGATATTGTATAGGTTACTTTGTAATTTTTATTAAGTTCTATTCCACTCTGATACAAAGCATTTGTTCCAACAACGTTTGCATTTGCAATATCATCTCCAATACTCCAACCACTTTCAATAGTCCACCCCTCTCCGAGTTCTTGGACTGTAAGATTGCTTATAGTTACAAAGTCGGTTGGCGCATCTGTAGAAGTGTATAGATTGAAAAGCCAAGTATCACTTGTACCTTTCCTTGTATAATAAAAGGTGTGAGTTCCTACGCCTTGTTCGGGCAAATTAATATAGGTAGAACCATTCCAATACTGAACTCTATTGAATGAAGTATAAGACGAATCAAATATTGTGTAAGTAACTTTATATGATTTGTCATCACTTGTTACATCACTTTGATAAGCTCTATTATTATCGTCTAAGTCCGAAGATTGTACTATTGTCAAACCATTTTCGCCAAAAGAAACTGAATCAGGGTCAGAACCAAATCCAGTCCAATCCGCACCGAGTTCTTTAACGGATACGCTATTTATGTCTATATTAAATAGGTTTGTTCCGTTAAAATAAAGGTATACATTCGTGTTTGCAGAGGCTGCTGTTACATAAATAGTATGCACCCCTGTTGTTAATGTTTTGCTTATAGGTGGGTTTGTACCATCGATGTCAATAGTCTGCCAAATACAAGTGCCTGAATTAACGACTACATCTAACGACACTTTATAGCTTTTTCCTACAACCAACACGGATTCCGTTCCCTTGAGCCGTGGTCTATTAGTTATTGTGCCAGCAACGGTAACGGCTAAATTCAACGCCCCTGCTGACCAAGCCATTGAAGATGTTGAATCACCCGATGTTAAAGACCAACCTGTAATATTACTTACGAAATCCCCGTTAACCACCTTCTCAACCCCCGTATCCGAAAAGTTTGGATTGTCTACAAGGTTGATACCCTCCGCACTAAAGTCCCCGTTGACGATTAAATCAGGGGAGGTGGGAGCGTTGAACGTAGGGTTATCTATAAGCTGAGGACCGATCTGGTTGAAGGAACCGTTTTGGATAAGGTTCCCGCTGCCGAAAGTTAAGTCGGTAAGGCAGGTCTGAGACCCGAACATATTGTTGTATATAGTAAGGACCTCGCTCGAACTTAAAGCGGTACCCCAAATAGAAAGCTCGGTAAGGTTGCCGTCGAAAGTGTCGCCACTCGGAGTGGTAGTTGTCTTCGCCCACCGGACTTGAGCACCATTTTCAATAGGAGCCGTTACAGCAGAGTGGTCAACTGTATTTATGTTTACCCCATCGAGGTACCACTTCCAATCCCCTAAACGGTCTACGGAAAGCACCGCATGGTGCCACTCGTTGTCCGAAGGGACAGTGCCTCCCACAAAAGCAATCGTATCAAAATCAGCGGTAAGTTGGCCCGCGGCGCTAAGGTATATATCTAAACCGTTAGCAGAAGACGTAAAGTCAGTAGTGTGAAACCCCTGCTTTGTCCCGCCGCCTATAGTTTTAAACCAGAAAGAGAAGGAGAAGTTATCGGTGCCTAAATCTATTTTAGTGTCTTGCTCCAGGCCATAGGTGGTAGAGCCGTCGAACTCTACAGAGTACCGCGTAGGGCAAATGGTAGAGCCGCCGCGCGATCCGCTGCCTATCTCGTCGGTGAAGACCTCACCCGCTATGCCTGATCCTATTCCTGTAGGCATATTACCAGAGAGCTACTATGTTAGTAGCTGTAGTGGCAACACCCACCTTAGTTACTAAGAGAGGTAAAAACGCGCTCCCAGGAGCGGCGATAAATGTTAATGAAGGGGCAGGTTGTGCGGAACCGTCAGCAAGATACTGGTCTCGGTTGGAAGCCATCTCTACAACGAGAGATCCTGTGCCGCCTAAGTATAGGGTGCAAGCTTTAGTAGCTGCGTTATATATCGTGTAAAGAGTGCCAGACCCTGCAATTACCCCGTCAGAGACAGAGACGACAAGCGTAGTGTCATTCGTAACCTCCAGGACATAGTAAGCTTTAGAGGTAGCGTATATGATGGCGCCTACCTGGACGCCGTCCGTAACGAAAGTACCCGCAGCGTCCGTAAAAGCGCTCGCTACAGAAGCATCGCCCGTAGTGCCAGAAGTAACTTTAGTAGCGGGGTCAGGGATTTTAACAGTATTACTTGGTATAACCGCTAAACCCTCACTAACTTGTAATCTTTGATATGCCATCTTTTTTAATTGCTGTAGGGGAATGCCCTATTTAAATCGTCTCTTCTTTTATTGCACCCGCAGTCTTTACCTACTATAGCCTTTATCCCCGTGATACGGGCGATCTTCTCTATAGTATCTCCCAACCCTTGGGAGGGAGCGATGCGGGTTCTTTTCACTTCTTCTTTATTAGTAACTTGATGTCATTTTTTTCTCCATGCCGTAGCCTGGGTTGTTCTTTATAGAGCCACCCATATTATTAGCAAACTCGCCCGCCTGAGCTTTACCCACCGCGTTATACGGAAAGGTTTTGGTTTTTGTTTTACCGCTATCGGCGCACTTGTAGTTTACTGTAGGCATAGTAGTTTGTTTTTACAAAGATACTAATATTTTATTTACCCACTACAAGACTCACACCCCTCAGGAGAGTCGACGTTACACACCGTCTCGCCAGAAAGGATCTTATCCTCCGTAGATTTAAGTTTAGATTGGTCCAGAAAAGACGGAGAAGCAAAATCGTCGCCGCAAGTACAGGTTTGGGATAGTGTCATGTTTAGTGTAACTTTGTAGCAAAGATACAACTTAAATGAATAGAAACTACATGAAATACTGGAGGGTCATACGGTACTGGGCTAAAGCAAAGTACAACGTAGGGACGCCAGATATAGAGATGCTCCTCTTCCTATATAGCGAAGGGATATTTAACAAGTCAAAGTTTAAAGAGTTCGAGCAGTGTATGTCTTGGGACGATGGGCGCTTCCATGGACTCCTCAGGGATGGATGGCTACAAGTCTTTAGAAAAAACACAGGGAAACAAACAACCCTATATAGGCTCTCACACAAAGGGAGATGCCTCGTGGTAAATATATATAAGAAACTTAACGGGGAAGAGATAGGAGTATCGCCACAGCTGAACCCACTATTTAAAAAGGACGCGTCCTATATGGATAAGGTATATAGGAATATGATTATAGAGATGAACGAGTTTACAAAACAACAACGACGTCGCGCTCAACTATAACAGTGTACGCCCGCTCGCTGATGAACATACTGTGGCCCGCGTTTTTATCGTAGTAGATAAGGTCACCCGCTTGGATGACACTGACATCGGTGCCAGGCTTTACCACCTTCCCCTTCTGGTAGCGGAAGCCAGAGGCATCCTCCTGAGAAAGTAAGAGGCCAGACTCCGTCTTTAGAGTCTCCTCGATTTTTTCTATCACTATATATTTACCAATCGGTTTCATCTTTGTCTATCGTTAAGGCTATATTTACAAAAGGAAAGTACAGGACGTGGGTAACCACCTCCTCAAGGTCGTAGGAGCGTACACCAAATAGGACACCCCAGTAGACGCCGATATTTATCTCCCAAGGTCTCATGCTCGGGCGTGGGTCACAATGGCATTGGTGCTAAGGATAGTAGTCGCTACACTCACCGCGTTAATTAAAGCGTTCTTAGTAACCTTCAAAGGGTCTATGACACCCATCTTGAACATGTCTCCGTACTTCTCGTTCTTAACATCGAACCCATTAGTGTCGTCTATCAGATCAGGCTGGTCCATGATACTCTCACCGTCCAAGCCAGCATTCTCCATGATCTGAAGTAAAGGCGATTTTAAGGTCGCGGAGAGGATGCGGTTGGCGATATCCTCCTCAGGGTAGTCACAGGCCTTCTCAAGGTCTGGAGCGAGCCTCCATAGGGCTAACCCTCCCCCAGGGATAATACCCTCCTGAAGGGCGCTACGGACGGCGCAGACGCTGTCGTCGACACGGTCAAATTTCTCCTTCTGCTCGATGTCGCTGTCCCCACCAACATATATACACCCGATACCGCCAGCTAAACTCGCGATACGTGTGTTGATAAAGTCACGCTCCCCCTTGTTCTTAGTTCTAACCTGCTGCTCACGTAACTCTTCGACACGCGTCTGGCACTCAGCACTGACCTCGCCACCCGTAAGGATGACAGTGGAGTCCTTGCCCGCTACAACCTTAGCCGCAAAACCTAAATCTTTAGGTAAGATAAGACTCAGATCGTCGCCCGTCTTCTCACTGAAGTACGTAGCCCCAACAGCCAAAGCGATATCCTGCATGAGCTCGTGCTGCTTATATCCAAAATTAGGAGGGGGGACGTTGCAGAACTTTAATCCGTTCTTCACAACATTCGCCGCCAAAGTGTTTACCATATTTCCACTACACGTTCCGATGATTAATAACTTGTCACCGTTTTGGATGACGTCCTTAAGCACCGTCTCGATCTGCATGATGTTATTTATCTCAGCATCACATACCAAAATCTTTACGTCCTCAAAAATGCACTCGTCCTTTTTGTGGTTATTAATGAACAGAGGGGAACTGTACCCGCGATCAACCTTGATGCCAGAGGTAATGTCCGCATACGTCTCCGCTGTCTGAGAACGCTCAACCGTAACAATACCATCCAACCCAACCTCGTTGTAAGTGTCCGTGATAAGTTTTCCCAAAGACCTGTCGTTGTTAGCAGAGATAGTAGCCACATCTAAAAGACGCTTGCCAGTAACCTTACGAGCTCCCTTACTAAGCTTCTTGATAACCTCGTCAACCTTCTCGCGGATGAGCCGGATAACTTCGTTAGAGTTAACCGAGCCAGTCATATGCTCTATCCCAGCACAGACCAAAGCCTCAGTGAGGACAATGGCAGTAGTCATCCCATCACCAGCAATGGAAGCAGTTTTATTAGCAGCCTCCTTTACCATACGTACAGCTATGTTCTCCACAGGGTCGTATAGATCGATGCTCTTCGCCACAGTGACGCCATCCTTGGTAACAGTTAAACCACCAAGGTGATTTATAGATTCAATGATGACCGTCTTGCCTCGAGGTCCAAGGGTGCTCTTAACTGCCTTAGAAATAGCAGTGATTCCCTTTATAAGTTTTTGTCTACCCTCGTCGTCGAAGGAAAGGTCTTTAGAGATATAACCCTGATCTTGCATTAAAATGTAATTAAAGTGATGGGGCAAATATATAACAAAAGTTTTAGAGATAAGAGAAAAATTTAGCGATGTTGAAATGTTAAACTCCATCTCCACTAAACTACTATATATATTTATTACTCTTCTTTCTTTTTATTTTATTTATTTATTGACTTTAATTTTAACATTTTAACATTTTTAAGAGTAAGTAACTAAGAATCAATAACTTAAGAGAAAAAAGATTAACATTAAATCAACATGAGAATGTCCTAAACTAACATTTTAAGGTAAGAAAAGGGAACGAAGATTCTTTTTGACCTCGGCCAATTCGATCCCCTCTGCTATTTGGTTTACTTTGTTGGCACTCTTGACAGCGCTTTTAATGCGAGCCGCTCGAGCTATTCCTGTCTCCGATGGGTAACCATCATTAATTAATCTACCGTGTTCTACACGAAGTCCGTCTAAGTCTTTATATCTATTCATGTGGCTAAGATACAAACATTAGATGTCTGGGGGTTGAGGGTTATTATAGGTCACACACAGCATATCGGTCTGAGGAAAGTGATTTTATTTCGAAGGGGGGGGTGATGTTTTCAAAAATTTCGGTCAAATGTTTTAGCTTTTAGGTAGGGGTGATAGGCTCGGCTCGGCTCGGCTCTCGGCTCGGCTCGGCTCTTCGTTCCTCGTTCCGCTATACGTAGCTGTATGCTCCCGATATACGGATACACTCCCCACATATCCCCATAGTGAGGGGGAATAACCTTGCTGAAAGACAGTGAGACAAGGTATAAAACCCGCACCACCACCACCATCTACAAATAATTCACATATTTCTTCAATTATTTTTCTCAGCGTATGCGGTAGTTATAGAGCATTTGTACACATTTAATGAAAGTTTTATGCTATTCATTGTCGAAGTACGGAAAGTATACTGTATCTTTGCTAAAGTAATAACGAAACAATACTAATTTAATACACAATACCATGAACGATTCAGTTACAAAACAAGACCTACAAGATGCTCTCATCCTTTCAATGAGAGAGGTGAAAAACCTTCGAGTCGAGATAGCTAAGCTAACTACACTACTCGAGCAAGAGAAGTACAAATCAGCGCAGTTAGACAAAGGGTGGAACAAGACCATCGATGCTCACGAGGTGACGAAGCAACGTTTACTCGGTTACGAGAATGAAGCGGGTGTACCTAAGAGCGCAAGTGAGCGTGAGGTTTATATGTCCTATAACCCAAAGTAACACTGACGAGGATTCAATATCCGAAACGCTGCGAAGCGTCTGTTACATTTATTCACCAAACCAAATCAATATGTACAAGGTAATTATAGCGGATTCAGAAGCGAACTTAATAGAGATGTCTAAGACAGATAGCGAAGAGATAGCTTATTCTCAGGCAGTAGCTTTACAATGTCAGGGATTCATATCGGCAGTAGTATTTCCTGACGGCTCTATAAACAATGTGGAGGCATAAGTATCTCTGACGAGTCCTGAATGGACGAAACGCCGAGAGGCGTCAGATACAAATTTATTAACTAATCTAATTTAAGATGACTTTACAAGACAAAATTTACCACACGAACGAGATAGCTAATGCTATCCAACGCAGAGAGGACTTCTACACTCTTGAGACCGATAAGGTCAGACACATTGAGTTACCTACACCACAAGTGGCGGGTACGATGATGCAACAACGCACGTATGCGATGGGCAAAGCTATGGACATCGTTGAAAACTTAGCACTATGATTACATACGACATCTCAATCAAGCGTGGCAATCGCTACGTATACAAGACCAAGACGTTCAATAGCGACCTACACTTTTCAAGATGGTACGACAAGGTGAGCGCATCAGGAGTAAAAATAATCGACACAATTAAGAAAGCATGACTAAAACACAAGTAGAAATGTACATCAGGACAGACCTCGATAGTACTCCACGACACAACTGTTCGGCTCTCGCTTCAGCTATCAACGAGGTAGCAGAAGAGGTTGGACACGATAGCTATGCTCTAATGGAGTTGCTATTAACCAACACACCGATACCATCTCTATACACACATAGCTACGGCTTTCATACTGCTAACGGCAGAATGTTAATCGAAGCTATGCAAGAGAAGTACGAAGAAGTATTAACCTATAATTCATACACATCATGAACGATAATAAACTAATAGCAGAATTTATGGGACTATCAATCAAAGAAGGAGTGTGTTACTATACTGACGCAGATGATATGTTCCCTATGGGTATAGAGGTTGAAGAACCCTACCTACCTTACCACACCTCATGGGATTGGTTGATGCCTGTAATTGAGAACATTGACCACTTACAATATGAGCCCATAAAAGGCATTGAAGATGCATTATCTACAAGGGATATAGGCGATACATACAAAGCAGTAGTAGAATTTATTAAAAAATATAACAAATGAAATACGCACGTAAATGCTCGATATCGGGCGAAGGAATGAACGAAGGATATATTGTGGGAGACTGCACAACAGTCAAATATGAGAAAGACCTTATCGCGCTTATCCGTTCTTGGAACGTAGATGAGAACAAAGAATTGTCTGACGAGTATATTTTATCTGAGAGTTACAACTTAGAAGAATACTTTTGGACTGAATGGGAGGACGAGAGCGAACACCAATACGAAGAGATAAACGGAAAACTAATCGAGATACAATAACATGGGTGCAATAATAATGGCTGTATATATAGGTGCGTTGGCCACACCACTAATGATAGGAGTAATCAAAAACTTCAAAAAAAAATAACTAAAGAAATAATAGACATGAATATAACAAATCAAATCATAGCTTACGAGGTAGGTAAGTTAAGCGAGATGGATAGCTTAAAGCTATTCTCTGAGTTAGTTAAGTCGGGCATGGCTTGGACACTACAAGGTCATTACGGCAGAACGGCAACCGATCTTATTGATGGTGGACACCTTGCTGAAGATGGGGAGGTCATCCATAAGGATGAGGAGGAGGAGATTATGTGTGGCTACTGCGATGCAAACCCTGTAGAGAAAGAAGGACAGTTCTGCTCTAAGGATTGCTCAGGAGGATATTGGAACGATATGAACGCAGACAAGGATGAAAACTAAAATGAATATACACGAAAAAAGAGTAGACCAAATCTCAGCAAATTGTTGGCACATCTTCAACGAGTATGGAGGATATGATTACAACGATGACATGCTATACCAACTCCAAGGATTGCAATATTCTATGTTCGAATGTGAGAGTGAGGAGGATTGGAAAGGTATGGTAGACGAAGCCGAGACCACCTATACGTGGTTCAAGCACATCAAAAATATCCGAGAGTTACAAGACAATATACCAACATCATTATACTGCTAACATGAAAGAACAAATCAAGGGATTAATTGAGTACGCTAACAACCCTAAGTACTCAGAAGAGGGAGAGAACTATTTATCTGACGGACAGATGTTAGATATTCTCATAGAACAATTAGAAAAACTAATACAATGAAATACTACGAAGGAAGCGAGTTAAAATGGAGTACTGAGGACGTACTCATACGAGCAAAAGAATTAGATGTAGAGATAACCGAAGCAGAAGCCGAGATTATACTCATAGCTACATTTGATGACAACGAGTACATAATGGAGATGATAGGGGACATTATGAAGGGAACAATACTAAAATACAAATCAAAATGAAAAATAAAATATACATAGACAATTCCATCTTCATGGAGTTAGTCAGCGAGTTAGCTACACAAGTAACTGAAGGTCGATACGGAGAGCAAACCTATCTCTCTTCGAGAGAGATAATGCAATTTACGGAAGAGGCACAAGATCACTTCAACGAAACGTACGATGAGTACGAAGGGTTATTTAATAGCATAGCTAATATATATAGCGACAATAAATTATAAACAGAATAGTAAGGCACGATTTGGAAGATGCTGAGTATAACGAATGTTGGTTCAGGCGTTACGCTTATGGGTTCGACTCCCACTTACTATCAAAATGAATGTATTAATAATAGGAACAATATCAAAACTTAAAGTCATGAACAAAGAAGCAATAACAGAAGGGCTCCACGAAGCGTGGAAGCAAGGTTTAATTATGCGAAGCATAGACGTTGAGGGTGATGGGGAACATCTATGGCTCTCCAATGAGATCGGAATTACTAACCCAAATTTTTTAACTTATCAAGAATGGAAAGGAAAATAACACAACAAAAGAACCTGAGCGAAACAGACGTTTGGAAGGTCGTTAAGGAGTGGTACACAAGAGGTATGTACGCCCCTATTTTACAAGACCATAACGGATTCGATTTAGAGGAAATCTGTGACGACGCTATAGAAATGCTAAATGATGACAGAGAAAAAACAATCAAAGACCAAGCTAAGGTCATCAAAGAACTTTGGAGCGAGTTACAAACCCTCAAGCGCATACTGATCGATGAATACCCATTGCAATGGCGTGACATCCAGATCAAAGTCAAATGAAAGCAGTACTAACATATAACCTCTCCGATCCTGAGGACGTAGAAGCATTTAA
>Ga0114918_10002886_pt1 | contig 15270 bp, 12 predicted proteins | sample LantaG_FD_87015 | JGI IMG/M metagenome (GOLD analysis project Ga0114918, IMG submission 87015) | Deep subsurface microbial communities from Baltic Sea to uncover new lineages of life (NeLLi) - Landsort_02402 metaG | ecosystem: Environmental > Aquatic > Marine > Oceanic > Sediment | place...
GAGATTATGACAAGTTAATATAGACGGGCTTTGCATTAATTGTATTGTTGAAATCAATTTAAGCAAAGCTCAAATTTGTTCAAGCAAACCTTATAAAAGCAAGGAGAAATGAAATGAAAAAGTGTATAATCGGATCGTTAATAGTAATTTTTTTAGTGTCCATGATTTTAATGGGGACGAGTTGTAAACCTGCTGCAGTTACTACAGAAGAAGAGGTTGCAGGAGAGACAGCAACAAAAGAATTTGAAGGACAGACCATAGTTGTTAAACTGTCCCCGGATATCGCAATGTCAGGGCTTAAAGGTATAACAGAAGAATTTGAGAAGGAATACGGAGTAACCGTTGATTATAATGAGATTGGATGGGATGTTTGGTTCCCACAGCAGGCACAGATTCTTGCAACAGACGAGCCACTGGATGTAATGGGTAACGGAAAAAATGCTTGGATAGAATTTCCAGAAAAGCTTACAGATCTTACTGATACTTTTCCGGATATGTTTGCTGACATGGTACCAGAACTTGTAGATTATTCAACTCTGCAGGGAAGGGTTATGGCAGTTCCATTTCTTGCAAGTTACCAGATCATGTTCTACAATAAGACCATATTTGAAGAATCAGGAGCTACAATTCCAGAAACCTGGGACGAATTTAAGGAAACAATTAAATTGGTAAATGCCTATAATGGCAACTTCAATTATGTTGCAGACTGGAGTACTGAAAACTTCTTCCTGAATTTCATTTTAACCATGAAGTCATCTGGTGTAGATGAATATAATTGGGTAGATGATGAATTAATATTTAACTTTGATGCTCCAGAAGCAGTTGAGACAGTTAAATTTATGAAATCATTATTGGACGAAGGTCTGGTTGATCCAGGAATCTTGGTTCAGCTCCAGCAGGAAGTATCGTCACTATTTGATCAGGGCGATATTGCTATGATGGCAATGTGGGAAATGTATGCAGGTTTCTTAACAGAAGAGGCTTTTGAAAATACTGGCTACTTTGCATTCCCTGGTAGAGAGAAAGGTATGACTGGAACACTTGATGGACACGAATATCTAATGATACCTAAATCAGCCCAAAATCCAGAATTGGCTGCAGAATATATAAGATATGTAGCAACTTATGATAATACAAAATTAAGGTCAATAGTGGATAAGTGTATTCCTGTGTATACAGCCCAGTTTAATGACCAGGATGTAATTGACGCTATTCCATTTTTACCAGTTATTGATTTAGTTAAGGAAAATCTTGCAGACCAATTTCCTCCTATAAGATCAACTTATGAGTTGAGGTTAGAAACTGCGACTCGGATACACCCTGCTCTTTTAGGAGAAATATCAGCAGAGGAAGCTTGTGCTGCACTGCAGGCATTTAGTGATGTACAAGAAGCGGTTAAACAATAAAAGATTTCTGGATAAAAAAGTAGAAACTTGTAAAACTGTTGGTATCTTCTTTCTGAAAGAAGATACCAACAGTAGTATTATGATATAAATAAGATACAATCATATCATAAGAAATAATAATCTGGATAAGTATACAAATATATCTAGATTTTTCTATGTGCTTAAAGAATATAATTTTTATATAGGAGTTTTATTAAATTGAAAAGCGGAATTAAAAGGTTTTTTGATTTTGAACGTAGTAATACAAAGTTAGTAGCAGTTCTTATAGCTCCTACATTGATTCTTGTTGTTGGTGTAGTGGCATATCCACTCATATATTCATTTGTTATGAGTTTTGGGGATGTAGAATTTGCGAATATAAAAGATTATAATTTTGTGGGATTTCAACAATATATCAAGACATTCACTGATCCGGAATTCATTAATTCCATTAAAGTCTCAGCAAAATTTGTCTTTTTTACAGTTTTAGTAAAATTAATATTGGGTACACTGATAGCAGTTATGCTGAAGGAAAAATTTATTGGAAGAAGCATAATCAGGTCTTTGATAATAATCCCTTGGGCTACACCATATGTAGTAGTCGGGCTTATGTGGAAATGGATGCTGCATTCGAAAGTTGGTGTGATAAACTTTTTATTGCAAAGGGCAGGGATAATACAAGAATATATTCCATTTTTATCAGAAAAAAAATTTGCCATGCCATTTGTGGTTATGGCAGATGTCTGGCAGGGCACACCTTTTTTTGTAATAATTATACTTGCTGGATTACAAACTATACCAGACGATCTTTACGAGGCTGCCAATATAGATGGAGCAGGAGGAATAAAGAGTTTCTTTCACATAACACTACCATTAGTTAAATACCCTATTTTTATTTCAACCATTCTTGGAACTATTATTGCAATAAATGCATTTGATTTGTTTTTTGTACTTACTAAAGGTGGTCCTGCTAATGTTACAACAAGTGCAACTTTATTTGCCTGGAATAATGCTTTTAAATTTTATCATCTATCGTATGCCTCAGCTATATCATACGTGATTCTTTTAATAGCCATGGTTCTAACTATAGCATATGTTAATGTATTGAGGAGAGGTGAAACAGAATAAGATGAGGAGAACATTCGTTACATTTAAAAAGATGAAAAGAGTAATGCTGTACTTTTTCATTACAATAACTATGTTATTTTTTCTGTTTCCATTTTACTGGATTGTGATGACCAGTATTCAGCCAAAAGATGCACTGTATGCGGAAACACCAAATTTTATACCGAGAAATGCAAGTTTGGATAATTATTTTAACGTTTTGGGCGGGGGAAAGGTGAATATTGCTATAGCACTTAAAAATAGTTTAATAGTAGCAGCATCTGTAACTATAATCTGTATTGTGTTTGGAATTTTTGCTGCTTATGCTTTTGCAAGATTAAAATTTAAAGGATCTAATATAGTTTTTGTAGCACTTATTTTTGCGGAGATGCTGCCACCTGTTGCGCTTCTTATTCCTTTCTACTTAATATTTAAACAGTTGCATCTGGTGAATACGCTTAAGGGTCTGACAATTATGCAGACATCCTGGTTGCTGCCCATAGTTACCTGGATACTATATAGTTACTTTAAGACAATTCCAAGCGATCTTGAAGATTCTGCACGGATAGATGGTGCATCAAAAGTTGGGGCACTGATGAAAATAATTGTTCCAGTATCTCTACCAGGAATTGTTTCTTCAGGAGTTATATGTTTTGTTTTTTCAATGGGAGAATTCATGGGTGCAATGGCTATAGTTAATGTAACAAGGGTTCATACTTTGCCTTTGGCACTTGCACAGTTTGTTACAAAATATTCAATAGAGTATGGAAAAATAACTGCATCAGCTGTACTGGCAGTTATTTTCCCGTTGGCTTTTGTTTTAATATTCCAGCGTTATATAATTAAAGGCCTAACTGCGGGAGCAGTAAAAGAGTAAATCAATATATGAAAAAAGATATTTTTATATATTGATTTACTAATGTTCAATCCTATAGGTTGGAATGTTTTATGGCAGGAAAATGCTTGGTAATTGGTGATCTGAATATAGATTTGGTCATTACTGAAATAAGCGGCACTCCAAAATTAGGAGCAGAGATTGCTGCTAAAAATCATTTCTTAGATATCGGTGGTTCTGGAGGAGTTTTTTCTGCTGTTCTTTCTGAATTAGGCATAAATACTTATATGATTTCAAAAATAGGAAATGACTATTTTGGAGATTTTCTTAAAGAAAAATTAGAAGATTATGGTGTAAAGATAAATAAAATAATTATAGAAAGCGATAAAGAGACAGGTGTTACCATAAGTTTGCCCTACACGGAAGATAAAATTCAAGTTTCATCAGTTGAGTTACTGAAGAGTTTTAATATTGATGATATTGTTTTGGAGGGATTAGACAATATAGAGCATGTACATTTTTCCTCATATTATATGATGACCGGTTTGCACAATGGCTATTTAGAGCTTATCGATAATATTAAAACTCAATATAGTGGCATTACTTTTTCCATGGATACCAATGATGACCCTGAAAATAAGTGGGGAAAAGAAATTTATAATATACTGCCAAATATTGATATATTTTTAGTAAATAAAAAAGAAGCATTGTTAATAACCGGGGAAAATAATATAGATGATGCTCTTATTGAATTAAGCAAAATAGTAAAAACAGTTATTATTAAGTTAGGCAGAAATGGGTATATAGCCAAAGATTTAGACGGTATCTATAAAGGAAGTGCTGTAAAGGTAAATTTTAAAGATAGCACAGCTGCTGGAGATAATTTTGATGCTGGATTTATCTATGGACTTATGAGTGGTCTTGGAATTAAGAAGAGCTTGGAAATTGCAAATATATGTGGTGGTAAAAGCGTAGAATATCTTGGAGGTGTAGGGCCAAAGGAAAAGTTTATCCTGATCAAGAAATTAATTGAAAAGGTAATATTAATATAAGTAAACATAAAAGGAGAATAAAAAATGAACAATAGAAGTTATACTTATAAAGAAATAATGAACCAGGCAGAAACACTTGAATTAGTTTACGAAGATGTCTTGGGAGGGGTTGTTGATCTTAAATTTCTAGAGGGTCCTTATGATGAGATAATTTTTTTTGGATGCGGAACAGATTATAACCTCTGTCAGTCTGCATCTTTTTTTACCAAATCTTTATTAAACAGCAGCAGTCTGGCACTTCCATCTTCTGAATTGCTGATTAATACCGAAACTTATATCAAAAACAATAAAAAATATTTAATTATTGGATTTTCGAGATCAGGAGAAACAACGGAGTCTATAGAAGTTATAAAAAAATTAAAAGATAAAGGCAACATAAGCATCTTTATGTTTTCTGCAATAGAAGATAGCAGTATTATTGATCTTTCAGACAATTATTTCATTTGTAGAGGTGCAGCCGAAAAAAGTATTGCAATGACAAAAGCTTATGCAAGTTTCTTATTTGCTTACTGTTTGATGCTGACCAAGTTTTTAAATAAAAAAGAGATGCTGGATGATTTTGAGTATTTAATAAAATATATAAAAGAAAATATCAATGATTTATTCGAAAATATTAAAAATTACCTGGATAAACATGAATTTAATACTTTTTTTGCCTTGGGAAGCGGATTTAATTATGGCATAGCAGTAGAAGCGGATCTAAAGATGAAAGAGATATCTCAGACTCAGGCCTGCGCGTATTATTTACATGAGTTTAACCATGGACCGAAAACTCTGGCAAATAAGGAGAGCTTGATTTTAATTTTAACCTTAAATAAGGATTTATTTAGAGTTGAAAAAGTTTTAAGTGATATTATCAGCCTGGGGTCTGAGATTTTAATTGTAGATGGTGGAAATGTAACAAATATAAAAAAAGAAAATGTCCATTACTTGCTTAAAAATTTAAATTTTAAATGTGACCTGGTGAAATCCTTCATAAATATACCTGTTTTTCAGATCTTAGCCTATATAAAAGGATCTAAGAAAAATGTAAATTCTGATAAACCGAAAAATCTCAATTTTACAGTTAGAATATAAAACTATTTTATAAGGGTGGTTTGGAGGTATTATGTCTAAAGTTCCTACAAAAATTTTATTAGATGATGCAATGAAGAAAAAATATGCCGTTGGGGCATTTGCTATTAACAGTATGGAGCAGATCTCTAGCATTGTTGAAGCTGCCAGCAGATGCAGGGCTCCACTTATTATTATGATAAGTAAAAAAAGTCTCAGGTATTCTAAATATTTACCTTATCTGATCGATGCTGCTATAAAGGAAAATCCAGACATTCCTATTTCAATGCATCTTGATCATGGTGAGAGCTTTGATCAATGCAAGAAAGCAATTGATTTTGGCTTTTCATCGGTAATGATTGACGGAACTTTTGATGAGAAGGGTAAACCATCTAGTTTTGATTATAATTTAGAAGTAACCAGGAAGGTTGCTGCTTATGCACATAGGTTCGGGGTAACAGTAGAAGGAGAAATAGGATTTATTGGCGGGAAAGAAGATGACTTGGATATTGAGGGGCAGAAATTTACTGATCCTCAAAAAGTAAAAGAATTTGTGGAATACACAGGAGTAGATGCATTAGCAGTTTCAATCGGCAATAGACATGGTTTAAATAAATTTGAAGGTGAGCAAAAGTTAAGGCTTGATATTTTAGCAGAAATCAATAAAAGGATTCCAGGAATTCCTCTGGTACTGCACGGTGCGTCCAGTCTGCCTCAGAAATATATCCAAAAAATTAAAAAATATGGTGGAAAATTGCAACAAATGAAAGGAGTGCCAATAGAGCAGATAAAGGAAGCAATTGGATTAGGAATTAGGAAGGTAAATATATATACTGATATAACATTGTGTATGACTGCAGAGATAAGAAAATTTCTTCTGGAAAAACCTGAAGTAATTGATCCGCGAGATTATCTGGGAACCTGCAGAGAAGAGATTATTGCATTGGTTTCAAATAAAATGGCAGAGTTTGGCTCAGTAAACAAAGTCTAAGTTTCAATTAGGGTTGTTTTAATTGTAATCTGGTTTCAATGTTATTATTGTTCCCTTGAACCTATAATTGAAAGTTTCTTACCGGTTTTAGCTAAGGTTTGTTTATCTTATCCAAATATTTAAGAAATTTTAAAAAGAAATTGGTCAAATGGAAGAGAGTATATCAAAAAAAATATTTATTAATACAAGCTGTTTTCTGGGATTGATGATTTTTGGAATGGTACTGGTAATGACCAGTCCCATATTAATTGAGATCAGTCAAAGCATAGATCGCAATATTGAAAATATGGGATCAATTTTTCCATTTTTTTATATTGGTTTTATCATAGGAAGTTTTCTAAGTAGTTCAATAATAAATTATTGGAATAGAAAAAAAACATTATCCTTTTTTTATTTCTTATTATTTGTTTCTGTTTTTGGAATGACATTTGTATTTAATTACTCATATTTTGTTATTATATTTTCTCTTATCGGTTTAAGCAGTGGTTTTATTGAATCTCAGGTAAGTACGATAGTCATAGAAATAAATAAAAAAAATGAGGGGCTTTTTATAAATTTAACACAGGTTTTCTTTGGCATTGGTGCTTTTATCGGACCTCTGATACCAATATTTATAATAAGCAAAGGTATTGACTGGAGATACTCGTATCTTCTAGTGTCACTTGTTTGTCTTTTAAATTTTATATATTTCTTATTTATAAATATTCCTGATATAAGAGTAGAAAAAATAAGAGATAGAAATAAGATATTCAAACCAGTGCATTTAGACGAAAGTTTAGTATTTTACTTACTAGTATTTGCAATATTATTTTATGTTTCTGCTGAAATGGGTCTGGCAATTTGGCTCCCTACGTTTTTGAGATTAAATAAGCTATTTTCAAGTATGCTTGCTGGTCAGGTTTTATCTTTTTTCTGGCTATCATTTGTGGCCGGACGTTTTTTAATTGGTTTTTTAACAAAAAAAGTAAAGATATTAAATATTTTATTAGTAGTGACTAGTCTATCAATATTTTCCATACTTTTAGGGGTTTATACTGAAAACAAATTCTTGATTATATTTGCTTTTATTCTTACTGGAATTCTTTTCTCCAGTATATGGCCTCTTATAGTTTTACTGGGAGGATTAAGGTATGCTTCCAAAAGAAATTTTGTTGTTTCAATTTTGATAATGGCAGGTGGAGTGGGAGGATTATTTTCTCCCTGGTTTATAGGAAAAGTTTTTAGCAGCTCAAACTTGTTTTTTGCTTTGAATATTGTATATATTTTTTTATTTTTTCTATTAGTATTAATTATAGGCATTGTAATAATTGATAGAAAAAAGTAATAAAGGCAATTCTAAAAGAAGGAATTGATGCTGCAATTGTTTATTTAAACGAACACTATAATGGAATGTGTCTTATCTTGCTGGCAATACTAATATTTCTGTAGAGCCTGTAGCAGGTGTTATCGGTAAGAACAGCTCCCATGTCTTAGCTGGTCTTGAAGGCGGATATGCAGCAGAATAATTTGCAATAATTTGTTTGGAAATAATATATATGGAGCAGTAATCACGCCTCTTCTTCTGTTATTATTTTCATAATGATTTGAATCTCAAAAAAAGATTTTAAGTAATGTCAGAAGAAGTCCAGATTACTATCATTGGCGGAGGGGTTATAGGGTGTGCAGTTGCCTATGAGCTTTCCAAAGATTCCAGATGGGAAGATTTGGTAGTAATAGAAAAAAACAATCAGATAAAAGGTATCTGAAAGGCCCTTGAAATTACTATAAACTTGTAATAATATTTTTGTATAAATTTGCAGCACAGTTCTTTTTAAAATATTATATAAGTATATTATATAAGTAGATTATTATTTCTGTATGATATATTTAAAAAAACATTAAAAAGGGAGTAGCAACAATGAGAATTGGGGTTATCTCTACTTACCCTCCCATACAGTGTGGAATTGCAACTTACAGCAGCTTTCTGATAGATGAGCTAAAGAAGTTAGAAAATGTTGTACATATAGTAAGCGAATACGGCGCAGAGGGAGAAAATGTCCATCCTGTTTACAATAGCCAGGATCCAGACTTAGCCTACAAGATTTTTCGGACTATGATTAAATTTAACCCGGATATAGTGCATATTCAGCATGAATTCGGGCTATTCGGATCTCATAGGGGAGTAAATGTACTTCCGCTTATATATATGTTTAAATTATCAAGAATTCCGGTAGTTACAACACTTCACACCGTATATGAAAATCTTGCATATGATAGCCGCATAATAATTGAAGCTGTTATAAGGGCAAGTGATGCTGTTATTGTCCATGAAGATTACCAGAAAGAAAGTATTTTTAAAAATATATCCAGGTTTGATAATATCTTTGTTATTCCCCATGGGGTTAGGAAGGTTAACTTCATCAAAGATGCTAAACACAAAATGGGTGTTCAAGGCAGGAAGACAATTCTTCTTTTAGGTTATTTCAGGCCCAGTAAAAACTTTGAACAGATTATAAAAATAATGCCCCAGATTAAAAAACAGGTGCCTGACGCTCTTTTGATTGTTGCAGGAGATAACAGAATGAATGAGTGCTCTGAGTATACGGATAAGATTGTGGAAATGATAAAAAATTCAGCAGCAGCTGATAGCATAAAATATATAAAAGGAGAATTTTCTAAAGATACTCTTGATACTATAATATGCAGCGCAGATGCAGCAGCACTGCCCTATAAAATTAGCAGCCAAAGTGGAATTATGGCCCATTTATTAGCTTTTGGCATACCTTTGGTTACTTCAGGAATCAGGGTATTTGAAGAAACTTTTAAAAAAGCAAAATGCGGATTCATGTCGTTAACCGATGAAGACTATGTAGAAAATATTGTCAAAATTTTAACCGATAATAATTTAAAAAATAAATTATCGTCAGCAGCACTGAAATTAGTAAATGAGCAGCTTTTATGGGAAATAGTAGGTAAAAAAACTCAAGGTGTCTATCAAAGTACCATCAGTAATAATTACCCCACAGGAATTCCGACATTTTAATTTATAGCCTAAAAATCCTTATATTTATATAATTTGTTGGAAACTAAAATTCAGGAGGAAAATTTATTTCCCGGCCTGATATTTTTTTAAGTCTTGCAAACTTATAAGCTTTTTTATATTTTTGAGCAATTACTTCCCAGGATACTACATCATTTAAATATCTTTTAAGATTTTTGGATAATTCTTTTCTTAATCTTTTATCACATGCCAGCCGGATTACTTTTTCTTTTAACATTTGTTTGTTGGTAAATAAAAGCCCACCTTCACTTTCAAGAGCCTGGGCTGTCAATCCCTCCAAAGGCGCTGTAGTTATAAAAGGCTTATTTAAAGCGATTATCCTTGCAAGGGTGCCTGATTGAGTTTCATCTACAGTAGGAAGTACAATAAAATTACATACTGCCATTACCTTATAATAAATATCTCCTCTGGGAATAAATTCATAATAATGTGCAATTCCTTTTCTTTCCAAGATTTCAATCCCTTTTCTATATTTCTCATAATCTTCCAAGTGTGCTTCATCCCTCATAGAACCTGCAGCAAGCAAATCCCAGGGTTCACCGGTTGCAAGTTTAATCTCTTTTACGATATCTTCCCACATTGAAGTTAAAATATCCCATTTCTTATTAGATTGGATCCAGCCTATAAGACCAACCAGATTATTGCTTAAATATTCAATTTTATCTAAACCCATCTCTTTTTTAAATCCGAGTATTTCTTTTTCATCACAGTATTTGTCAGGCCTAGCTCCGTGAGGAACAATCATAATGTTCCTGGGCATTGGCCAACCTTTCTGGGCAAAGGCCCAGTTTAGTCTCCACTTTTGGTAATCGCTTTTAAACAAAACCATGTCGGACTCTTCACACAACTGATAAATAAAATTTTCTTCAAAGTTTTTAAGTCTTCCATGAACGGTGTGTGGTTCAACTATTATGGGAAATTCATTTATAGAGCCAAGAAATTCAATAAAACCCTGATTTCTATCCCCGATTCCTCTTTTATCTACATGTTCATATAGGCCGTACTCATGTTGAATATGTACAACATATGGGTCTAATTTTTTAATTTTTCTTGCAACTGGTTTCCACCAGAAACGATTTGAAGTATCAATTATAGGGTATACGCCATCTCCAGATCCATCAGTATGGCTGATTACCAGCACGTCTCTCTCAGGATAAGCTTTCCTTATAAATTCCCTGGCTTCTTCACAAAACGTAGCAATGCCGCATAGTCTGGGATAGTAGCTTGATATAAGTACTATTGGTCTTGGTTTTCTTCTAGCCATTTAAAAATTTTATATATAATTAACTTATTTATATTGTCTCTTTCTTTAATTAAAATCTAAATTACTTTTTTCTAATATTATTCCTTCGCTTTTTGGATTTATCATTTTAGTGCTTATTATAAGAAATAACTACCTTAATATTATACTATTTACCATGCAAAAGTATAAAATTTTTTTACAAAAAAATGCTAGTCCATGCAGCCGCTATTGCGGCCAGTGCCGGTAAGTGTGCTATAATGTTAAAGTTAAAAATTGAAAGCGTGGAGAGATGGCTGAGTGGCTGAAGGCGCACGCTTGGAAAGCGTGTAGGTGGCGCAAGCTGCCTCGAGGGTTCAAATCCCTCTCTCTCCGCCAGCAACGCAAAGTAAAATTCCAAACATATTGGAACCAATAAGTGCAAACATGGTGGATCCATGTTTGCTGGATTTGAAAAGACGGACCGAGACGAAGGCGAGGGAGTCTGCGTCTCTGTAGCGAACGAAGTGAGACGAAAGAACAAATCCCTCTCTCTCCGCCAGTGATACCAATTCGAACCTTTGTAATAAAAAGTTTAGAAAAATGCGGGATCTTAAATTCAAGTCTGTAATTGTTACAGGGCATGCAGAGTACTATATGAAATTTAGTTTTAAAACAGTATCATTGTTTAACAATAAAACCACTCTTTAACGTACAAGATAATTCTTTTATGGCATTAGAATTATCAAAGAATAGGTAAGTGATTTTGATTCATAGAATGTGTGTGATGAAGTAGTCATGGCTTAATTTAAAAAGTGCCAGATGGATGTCTGCTGATGCCTTGAGAGAACTAAAGAATGAAAAAATTAAAAAGAGACTCAATAATAAGGAAAATAAAAAAAGTAAAAATTTGTTAAATAAGCTATAAAAAGGTTTTAAGCAATGTCAGAAGAAGTCCAGATTACTATCATTGGTGGAGGGGTTATAGGGTGTGCAGTTGCCTACGAGCTTTCCAAAGATTCCAGATGGGAAGATTTGGCAGTAATAGAAAAAAACAATCAGATAAAAGGCGAGAACCAATCTTCAAGAAATTCCGGGGTAATACATGCTGGAATTTATTATCCAAAAAATATTGGTCCGCTTAAAGCAAGGCTATGCGTTGAAGGAAACAGACTGCTTTATGAGTTCTGTGCCAAACATGATATTCCCTGCAAGAAAACAGGAAAGCTAGTGGTAGCAACAGATTCCATGGAAGAGGAGTATCTTGAAGATGCATACAGCATTGGTGTTAGCAATAATGTACCAGATATCGAAATAATGGATGGGAAAAGGGCAAAATTATATGAACCAAATATTAAAGTTGTTTCTGCTCTTTATGTTCCTTCATCCGGGATCGTAGATGCCACCAGCCTGGTTGACAGATTGTACAGGTATGCAGAATCTGCAGGAGCAATGTTTTTAACAGGCAATAAGGTTATTGATATTAAACCCGGAAATGGCGGCTTTGAAATTAAGATAGCATCAGCTGCAGAAACCGAGACATTTAAAACCAGGTATCTTATAAATGCTGCCGGCCTGTATTCTGATGAAATAGCTGAGATGGTAAATCTGGAAAGCCCGTATCTAATGGATACTGTGAAAGGGGAATATGCAAGATTTTATAAAAGTAAGAGAGAAAATATATTTATGAAAGGATTAAATGTTTACCCTGTGCCATGCGGGTATCTTCCTGGAGGTGAAAAGCTAAAGGTGACTTTTAAAGAATTTCAAAGACAATTCATGGCAGGAAAAGTAAATAAATCTGTGGGCGTGCATCTTACACCAACATTTGATATAAGAGGCAGTAATTACATAATTGGAGATACAGTCACAATTGGGCCTGCTTATTCAAAACCACAGGACAAAGAAGACTACCGCCAGGAAAGAAAAGAGAAGTATTATCTGGAAATGGTAAAACCATTTTTTCCAAACCTGGCACTGGAAGATATCAGCCTGCATCAGGCAGGTATAAGGTCCAAGTTGAAAGACTGGTATGATTTTGTCATAGAAAGGGATCCAGGATATCCTGACCTTATAAATTTAGTAGGAATAGATTCTCCAGGGCTAACTTCTTCTCTGGCTATATCAAAATATGTGAAAAAGCTGCTGCAGGAAACTTTATAAAATTTGGCGGCACCGCAAATCTTAGAATATGCTTTTGTTCTACAGCAAAAAATACTGACTTGTGATACAATAATATTATATTTGAATGGCAAAAATGCACTCAGGGGGTGCATTAAAAATGTCAAATATATCGCTTCAAAGTGTCACTAAATATTACGGAAAAGAACTTATTCTTGACAATATTTCTTTAGACATAAAAGATAAAGAATTTTTGTGTATAACCGGTCCTTCTGGTTGCGGAAAAACTACTCTACTCAGGATTATTGCAGGTCTTGATACTGACTACGGGGGCAAAATATTCATGGACGGCATTGATTGTAAAAGCCTTAGTCCGGCAGATAGAAATATTTCAATGGTATTCCAGGAATACGCACTTTACCCTAACTTGAGAGCAAAAGACAATATTTCATTTCCATTAAGGATAAAAAGGTATTCCAGAAGCAGGGTAGCTGAAAAACTAAAAACTACTGTAAAATTAATTGATCTAGGAGTGGAACAATACCTGGACTTTTTTCCAAAAGAATTGTCTGCAGGCCACAGGCAGAGAGTAGCTACAGGAAGAGCGGTAGTTAGAGATAACCCGTCTATTTTTTTGTTAGATGAGCCGCTTAGCAGTCTTGATGCAAAAATTAGAATGAATACAAGGTTTTACTTAAACAAGCTGATAACAAATCTCAGCGCAACAACTGTATATGTTACATCAGATAGCAGCGAGGCAATGGCTTTAGCGGACAGGGTAGTGGTACTTAATAATGGCAAATTTATACAGGTAGACAGGCCCTATGATATTTATTATCATCCTAAAAGCATGGTTGTTGCTGATTTTTTTGGGCTTCTAGGCATGAATTTTATCAGGGGCTGCGTAAAGGGGAATGAGTTTTGCTTTGATGAATATAGTGTTAGGGTTCCAGCTTGTATAAAAAAAGAAGCCCTGGATAAATTAAATAAAGAGAAAGAATTAATTCTTGGCGTAAGACCTGAAGATATAAATTTTTCTAAAGATAAGGGTATAAATAAAGTAAAGGCAAAAGTTGATTTAATTCAGGGTTTTCCTCCAAAAGCAAATATCAGATGTAAATTTAAAGACGATGTTATAAATGTGATATGCTTCCTAAAAAATATAGCTGATATTACAACTGGGATGGATATATACTTAAGTTTTGATAAAAACAAGGTGCACTTATTTTATCCTGACAGCGGAAATTTGGTTTCTTCTTAAATAGCTGTATCTGCAATCTTTTTGATTAAAAAATCTAAAGCTCGTGATTGAGAAATAACCTTTACAGCAAGCTATGCAATGATTATTTTACACTTTCCGTTGCATTTCATGTCAGTAAGTATGCTGTAATGTTAAAGTTAAAAATTGAAAGCGTGGAGAGATGGCTGAATGGCTGAAGGCGCACGCTTGGAAAGCGTGTAGGTGGCGCAAGTTGCTGTTGAAAAGGTAAAGATGAAGCTATTCTTCGTTAAACCTTGGGAAAAAAGTAAGTAAAAGCAGCGCAACCACTGGAAGCATTAATGCATAGTTTATAGTTCTTATAATTCCTATAGAATCTGCAACTTTTCCTAAAAAGATCATTGTAACTCCTGCACTTCCTGCGCTTAGCCCCATAACAAGGGATGAAGCAAGTCCTATGTTTCTTGGAAAAATATCCTGCGACAGCCGTATGCAAAGTGGGAGTGTGGATATTAGGAAAAACCCTCCAAGCACAAAAAGTATAACAGATGTAATACCTGCAGTTTTAAAAGTAAAATAAATTAGTGGCAATGCTGCAATTAACCCAAATTGCATAACAAAGCTACTTTTCTTATTTCCAAGCTTATCTGCGTAATATCCTGAAAAAAGACCGCCTATTCCGCCAAGCAGTCCAAATGCTAACAATATATAACCAATATTTAGAAGGCTAGTGCCGGAATTTGTAAAATATAGCGGAGTAAATGTTAGCAGAACAATCCAAAGTAAATCACGGGAGTAGGATGTAAAAAAAATGATAGACAGTTTAATTAGCCTGGCTTTTTTAATCTTTTTTATTTTAGAAAATTTAATTTTGTTTTCTGGCTTTTCTTTTATTGTTTCAGCAGGGATAAGTTTTAGAATTATAAGTGATGCAATAATTCCTGGTATCATTGCAACAGGAGTAAAAGAAAGTCCCAGCTTTTCAACAATAAGGATTACAAAGAGTGAACCAATTGAATAACCAAAGTTGCCTCCAAATGATATTATGGAGTTTCCAAGGCTTTTTTTGTTACCTCCATAGTGGCTTGCTGCTGCTGCGCTTGGCGGGTGATAAGCTGATACGCTTAAATTGCCCAAAAATAAGATTACCAGCACAAGATAATAGTTTGGCATGACTCCTATCATGCTTATGAATATAGCGGCAAAAAGTGGGCCGGAAACCATAAAATACTTCTGTCCATGTTTGTCTGA
>Ga0114918_10002887_pt1 | contig 15266 bp, 19 predicted proteins | sample LantaG_FD_87015 | JGI IMG/M metagenome (GOLD analysis project Ga0114918, IMG submission 87015) | Deep subsurface microbial communities from Baltic Sea to uncover new lineages of life (NeLLi) - Landsort_02402 metaG | ecosystem: Environmental > Aquatic > Marine > Oceanic > Sediment | place...
AGAAAATCATTCAAATTAAAATCACAAAATTCTTTATATTTTGGATTTGAAGAGATGAAATTAATCAGATGGTCTTGAAGTGATCGGTAATAGCTGAAAAACTCTTGTTCTCCGACTTCACACTTTACCACCTTCATAAGAAAACTTAATTTTTCTCGTATGCCAAAGTCCTCTTCAGTAAGACAAAGCATATGCCCGAAATACGGATCTTGAAGAGCCTGAATCGGCAAAGAAAAATCTTTCACGAATCTCTTCCTTATTGAGTGGCTCAGCCCACTGGTGTCTATATCATATTTCAAACTGATTTACTCCATCTTCTTTGAGTTTAATCCTGAGTTTTTCCAGTATCTGGCACTGAAGCTGTCTAACTCTCTCTCTTGTCCGTCCAACGATCTGAGCAACTTCATTAAGCGTTCTTCTTCCATTTCCATCAAGACCAAATCTATAAGTCAATATAGCTTTGTCCCTCTCCGGAAGCGAATCGATATGTTTCATCAGGATCATTTTGTGTTCAAATTCTTGAGGATCTTTCAAATGCCTCATCTGGTCTTCGTCCGCAACCAGTTCTCCCCTTTCAGAATCGTCTCCTTCCTGAAGTTGCTCGTCAAGAGATGAGAGATATCTGGGACAGTCCGAAAGCTTCGAAATGACTTCAGGGCTCATTCCTGTTTCTTCAGACAGTTCCTCAATGGAAGGAAGTGTTCCGTTTTGATGCTCGTATTCTTCTTTAGCCCTGTCCAACTTATTCAGTTTGCTCACAGTGCTTAGTGGGATTCTAATCAGTCTGTTCTTTTCAAGAGCAAAGCGTCTCATAGATGCCTTGATCCATCCAGCAGCATAGGTGGAAAACTTAACGTCAGGAAACTTTTCCGGATCGTATCGTTTAGCAGCTATAATAAGACCGAGATTTCCCTCGCAGATAAGGTCATTGGTGTCGGTATATTGATTAGAAAAATCTTGAGCTATTTTTATCACTAGTTTCAGATTCGATGAAACCATTTTATTAATAGACTCAATATCTTTACCATTGCTGGATTGTATCTTCTCTCCAAGATCAACCTCTTCTTCCCTATCTAGAAGCGGATACTTATCAGCCATCTTATAGTAAGAAGTGATCGAATCGGGAACGTCTTTTTTATTCATTGTGACTCCTTTTATCTCCCACGTATATGTCTTTGCATCCTCTCGGTGAATGATTATGAGAAGACAAGAGAAGTTAATTCAATAATTTTTACCTTTGCGCTCATATTACCCGCCCTTTTCAAATAGCTATTATAAAAATCCGGAGACTTCTTGACTGCCATTGATTCGAGAGTAAAAATAAGAGTCTGGGTTTTGACAACAAATTCCTTATCTAATGCCGTCTCTTTTTCTTCTCCCTCAACAGTAGGGGACAGAGATTCAGAGGACGAGGGAGACGATTTTCCGACGATCAAACCTTTGCGGACATAGAAAGAAAAAGCACCATCTTCATCCCTATCAATCATATCCAATACTTGAACGGTAATTTCAATTTGATTCCCAGCCCGAAGAGGAGGAAACTTGTCTGAAACCAAGATTCTGCCAGAAACATTGGCTAGGTAATTCCATTTATTATTTTCAATATTCGAACGGAATTCTTTCATAGTAGTCACATCATCGCCAAATTTAGTTTTTTGGCTAGGAATAATTTCAGAAGGAGGTCCGCCAAAACTAGATCCATCAAGGATTTCTCCTGTTTTATGCTTTGGTTCGTTTTTCTCGATTTGCTCTCTATCGGAGGCACTAACTTCCCACTCGAATTCGCCTTTTCCGGGATTAATAGCTTCTATGAGCGCCTCCATAGCCTCTATCTGCTTCCCAAGTCCATCATCCTCGCTCTTAGGCTTAGATGACGCTTTCGACACAAAGATAACCCCTTCTTCAAGATCCTTCTCATCGTATTCAAACTTTAAATTACTTTCCATGTCTTTCCATTCGCTCATTGGGTGATTCCTTCTGTTGAGTTTTTATTCCTTGATGCCTTTCTCACATTCCTCCGAGATTCGCCGCTTTTTTCAAATCAGAATTAAAAAGATTAACAATTTTGTCTCCATCTTCGCTACCCCTCATCCGCATAACGTATGATGGGTGAAAGGTAGGAATACATAAAATATTTTTTGATTCATCTATGTAGTACTTTGTTCCCCGAACTTTACTTATTCCCTCTTCAACTCCAAGAACATATAACAATGGTTTTGATCCAAGAAGGATAATGACTTTCGGGTCTACTAATAACAATTCTTCTAGAAGCCATTTTTTCATGCATTTTTCTATAATTTCTGAGTTGGAAGGAAATTTATTTTTTTCAGGCCTGCAAGGAAGGACATTGGTTATCATGGTGTTCTTCCTATTAAATCCAATTTCTCTTAAATGCTCTCTGAGAAGCTGCCCAGCTTTCCCTACGAATGGACGTTCCTGCTTCACCTCGTCCGCGCCGGGGGCCTCGCCTATGATAACGAACTTTGGATCATGTCTATTTCCTTCGCTCGGGACTACTTTATCGTAAATCAAGCCAATTTCACAGTCACGACATTTAAGTTTTCTCTTATTGAACTCTTCATAATCACTAGTTATCAGCTTCATGACCTTGCCTCACTGTCAGAATACAAAATTCTCCCAGTCTGTATTGGAATAATATTTCCATATCAGAGCATCTAGCACGCCCATAGCAACTCCGTATTTTTTCGCAATCTCTTCAAACTGCTTCTCTATCTCTAGATATTTCCTTTTTGTCGTTGGCTTATCACACATCATGAACTTAATGATATGAGTATCTATGATTGCTAAATCCCTTGCGCCTAAATTGCGCAGAAAATGACTGGCAGCTTTCATCCCGAGTCCTGAAACATTATCCACAAGCCAACTGCGCTTATCTTTGTCGGACATCTCGCCTCTGACTACTAAGAGAATTCTAGTGAAATTAGTCTTGACATCCATTAGCCGTCTGGCTTTTATATTGTAGAAACGTGTTTTTTTAATAATCTTTGACAATTCACTCAACTCTATATCGTTGAAGAAGAAATTCTTTTCTCGGAGCATTTTATTTGTGACTAAATTGCTCTTGAAAGTCGTCTGAGGCGCGCATATACAGAAGCACAAGTCGTAAAATATATCTTCGTTTGTCTTCGCGTCTTGATCAAATAATTTATATAGAGATTGGACATATCCCTGTTGCGCCAGAATCTCACCCATCCACTCTTTGTTATTCATATTTTTCCCCATTACAAATCAGCAATCTTCCCGTAGGAAAAATCGGGAAAAGAGCATTGTTTCTTCCTGAGTTCGACAAGAACTTCCTCGAACTCAATTGGCCGGTACTCACCAAGCCTATAATTGTTACAATCAACACACACATTCAGACTACGCTCGTCTGGAACGTCAGAGTCTGCAGTATGGTCATGTCCATAAAGATGAATTGATCCGTAGTGCTTGCAATCCCACTGTCTGATACAATAGTGATACAAGTGGATCTTATGCACACCTATCTTGATAATTTTGTCATTTCCTTTCCAAGCAAACCCATTCGCTTTTTTAGTCTCATGTTTATCATGATTACCAAATACCCAATGAATTTGCCCGTGAAGACGTGACGCGATATGTTCTGTGATTTTCGTTCTGTCGCCATGTCCGAAACCTAGATCTCCAAGAAAATACACTTCATCTCCGGGCCTGACAACTTTATTATGATTTTCAAAAAAAGACTCGTTCATATCCCTAGCATTTGCAAATGGTCTGTTGCAAAACTTAAGAATATTATCATGATACATGTGATAGTCAGATACAAAAAACCTATTCATTTTCTTTCCTAAATTCTTTCGTGTTGTTGTTTTGTTTTCATGCCCCATCGGCTTAAAACGATTGCGTCCTCCGAAGATAGAAAAATAAATTCATCGGTGCATGTCCGGCACACGGCTGCTATCTCTTCAATTCTTCCCTCATCTTCGCGATATGCATACTTACACATGTCATATGTTGGAATCAAATCGGAGTCGTGTTTCAAGTACTCTCTGGCCTCTGCTCTTGTGGGAATTTTGACTAGAAATCCCCACCATTTTTTCTTATCTTCTTCTTTACTTTTAACAAGTGAAGTAATTTTTTTCTCAAAACGTTCCTCTCTTGCTTTATGGAATCCCGTAGAAAGAAGAGATTCACAATGTCTTGCAACATCTGCTATATTATACTTTCCATAAGCCATGTTTCTGTACCTCTCTTGTTGATTACCACTTCTTTTTATCTTCAGGAAATGAATCGCTTGCTGCTCTTATTCTGTCTATTTGTTCTTCTGGGACATCTGCTTCCTTAAGGATGGTAATCATTTGATCAGTGTCGAGTGTCTCTCCCGGCTCTAGGGTGTCTCCCTCGGGGGAATATTTTAGTATTAATTCTTTAATGAGTTCAATTTCTGCAGTGTCACTACCCAAAGCGTAGTCAATAGCAGTAATTTGTTCAGCGAGACGACTATGTTGCTTTTTTGGTTCTGGAGCAAGACTCTTGATAGCAGTGCATGAGCTAAAACATAGTATGCAAAAACAAACTCCAATGACGACAAACAACAGACATTTTGGATCGTCTCCTAAGTCAGAAACGAATTCCAAAATCGTCATTTGATGTGATTTTCTTTGGAAACCCATTCAGTACCTCTCTTTGATTTTTTACTTGATTCCATATGCATTCTTTACTGATTTTATCATATCCATATCGCCGATAGCTTTAGCAATATTGTCACTCAACTTAATAACTGGCTTTCCATTAAGCGCAATCAATTTCATAACAATATTCAGCGGAGTAACTCCCATATCATTAGTCAGATTTGTTCCAATTCCGAAAGACATCTTCACTTGACCCTTAAAATACTTATAGATTTCAATCGCAGTTGGGATGTCTAGTCCATCCGAGAACACGAGGGTCTTAGTTCTAGGATCTACGCCCATGCTCTCATAGTGGGCGATAGCCTTCTCTCCAAATTTATATGGACATCCGCTATCATGACGCAAGCCGTCAAAAGCTAACGTCAAAGTCTTCCCGAAGTCTCTGAAGAAGGCGTTGCTCGTAAACGTGTCCGTTAGAGCAATCCCAAGACTTCCATCGTACTCCTGCAACCAGACATACATGGCACGCTTCTGCGCCTCTCTGATGTTCGAAACTAATTGCAAGTGCGCCGATATGTACTCATGCGCCATCGTGCCAATGGGTTTGATACCGTATTTGTGCGCAAAGAAGACATTGGATGTCCCAACGAGATTGGGACAATTCTCTACCAGATATCCAATAACAAAATCTTGCCATTTGGCACTGAATCTTCTACGAGTGCCGAACTCCGCCATAGCAAGTCCGGGATAATCTTTCAGCATTTCAACCTTTGCTGCAAGACGCTTCTTCCCTTCTTCAAAAATGTCGCCTTTTTTCCCCATAGTAGTATAGTCAAAATATACCTCATTGACAATTGGAAGAACTTTTAACTCCCAGAAACCAGAATTCACCCACTTTCCTCTTGCACGAATATCCACTCCGGGATCATCAAGAGTTTGTTTAACAATGACACTGCTGTCCCCAAAGACACCATTAGGCGTGATGCTCATTTTTTCAAGCCAATCAACATAGTCTCTCTTAAGAAAGGAAAGAGTATTCAAATAATGGAATTTTTCCGGACTAACGTATTTTTCCTTTAACTCATGAAGCTGTTTCTCGATCTCGAAAATCATCAAATCAGTAAAGCGCACATCTTTCGATCTGCATTTAAAAACATATTCCGCATCTGCGTCCGGATACTGGTGGTAAACGATCTGGCCAATACTGAGCTTGTACAAGTCGGTATCTAGCAATCCATTATAAGGTCCGTACTTCATCATTTTGCTACTCCTTATACTAATCTTTTGAATACAGGTGGGATGTTTCTTTTGTGCTCTGATTTCGCAATCATTTTGGAAAGTTTATTGCGCAATTTCTCGTTATAATTTGGTGGACAAAGTTCTCCACACCTGAGAATGCTCTCAAGTTCCCTGTCGATTTCGTCGTAACTCCATCCGAGATCTTCCTCATCTGTTTGCCCATCCCACAATCTGGCAGAAGGGGATTTAACCATAATATTTGGTGACATACTAAAAATATCCAAATAACTAGCAATTTCGTATACTTCTGTTTTGTAGTAAGCACCGAGAGGTTCAAAATCGATACCTCCATCTCCATACTTCGTAAGATACCCAAGCATGATTTCACTAAGATTTCCAGTACCCGCACAGAGCATGTTTAAGTCTTCCTTAAGCGCATAAAGAGACACCATGCGCAAGCGAGCAGCCATATTCCCTTGTGCTAGTTGACTAATATGTCCAAAAGCATCAAAAGAATTTTCTCCTGCTGTGCTAAGACATTTATTAACTCCCATGCACAGAGTGGCAAAAGTAGCACTTAAATCAAGTACGCGAAAATCAATTTCCAAAGCCTTAGCAAGATTTCTGGCATCATTATAATCAAATTTCTCTTCAATCGAATAATCCATGTTGACTCTTCTGCAACATGGAAGGTATACGCTCATGACGTTATGCGGCCCAAGAGCATTTTTGGCCAATGTAGCAACGACAGCGGAGTCTATTCCACCGCTGAGTCCAACGATAATACCTTTCGCATTGGCTTTCATAACGAAATCCATGAACTGCCCTACTAAGCTATCATATTCTTTTGCCACATTCATTACATCATCTCCTCTAGTTCTTCTTCGCTTATAATCTTGACACCAAGCTGTAATGCCTTCTTGCTCTTAGAAGACACACTATTCGGATCAGACTGAACCAAATATGTTAATCCTTTTCCTACAGATGATCTTGCCTCTCCTCCAGCTTCCTCAATCATCTGATACAACAACTTGCGTGGTTTTTGCAAAGTCCCGGTGATACAAAATGAACTTCCACTTAATTTTCCAACGGATTGAACATTTGGAATAACATTCACGTATTTAATTAGCTCATCAATCTCTAGTGAAATATCTCTCAGACCATTTTCAATACTCACCGCCATGATAGGACCAATATCATTAATTTGAATAAGATCGTTATACCTAAGCTCTCTCACGGCCTCAAGAGTACCGAATTCCTTAGCTAAATTTTTACCAGTTGTCCTTCCAAGACCATGGACTCCTAGAGAAGAAAGAAAAACATTTAGAGGGACATCGGTTTTTGCTTTAATACCATTGACTACGACTTCTGCCGATCTTTTCCCGCCAGTTAATTTTGCCAACTCATCTACATCTATCTTATAGAGATCAGATAGGTTCTTAACCATGCCAGCGTTACACATCCTCTGAATGGTAACCAGACCGACATCAAGAATTTCTAGACGCTTAGTATAATGATGTATTCTTTCTTCTAACTGAGCGGGACAAGCAGGATTTTCACACCATAGACTCACATCATTTTCATCCATTTTTAGGCTTGAACCGCATGAGGAACAGAACTCTGGAAATTTAAAATGACCCTTTCCGCCAAGCACTTCAAGTACCTTCGGGATAATATCACCCGCTTTTTCGAATAGAATTCTAGAACCAATCGTCAATCCTAGAGCATGAACCATACCCACGTTGTGTAGCGTAATATTGCTGACGGTACTACCGTCGATATCAGTAGGAAGAATTCTTGCCACTGGAGTCTGCACTCCTGTTCTCCCAACCTGCAAGTCGATTGCCGTCACGATACTCTCTGCGTTCTCAGCCTTAAACTTGAACGCCATAGCGCCCTTTGGACACCTTCCGCTCCACCCCATTTCATCACGGACCTCTCTCTCATTAACCATAAAGACAAGTCCATCAATATTGTAGTTTAAGCTTGCTCTGATTTTGCTTTCATAATCCGATGTGACTTTTTCAAGGTCAGTAATGTCGTTCACCTTCATGAGCGGGACATAATCAATATCAGAATTCTTTTTTACCCAATCGGATTCACTAGTCTTAGTTGGAAATTCCACGTCATCAACTTTGGCTTCATAGCAGAAGAAACTCAATTCTACTCTTGCGGTTTTTTCCGGGTCTTTCTGAGTTGCTGTTCCAGCGGCAGCATTTCGTGGATTTTTAAATTGTCTCCAGCCCTTTTCTTTTGCAACTTTATCATAGTCATTGAAAGCGCTTTTTGTCATATAGATTTCACCACGGAATTCCGCATCTACCTGCTTCCCCAGAGACTGAGGGATAGAGGGTATGTTTCTAACATTATCTGTTATCAATTGACCTTCAGTTCCAGTTCTGCCACGAGTTGCCGCGAGTCTAAGCTCTCCGTTCCGGTACTCTAAGCGCACGGCAAGACCATCAATCTTAGGCGAAGCAATAATATTTCCATTTTTCGGAATCGTATGAATCCACTTTAGCATTTCCCCCCTGTTAAATGCCTTATCAAGAGAACCCATAATCTCAGGATGTTTTACTTTAATTCCATAACAAGGAATGTCTCCGCTTTCCTGAAACACTTCATTATTTTCGTCGAGTTCCTTAAGTTCTCGATAAATCAAATCAAATTCCTCGTCGCTGATCTGCGGGTCATTGAGAACAAAATAGTTGAAGTTATGCTGACGAATTTTTTCTACAAGATTTTCAGTCTGTTCTGCTTTAGTCATTAGAGTATTACCTTTTTGTTTTCTTCGAATTTCATTGGCCAAGAGGATGACCAATCGTCATAGTTCGCGTTTCCCCTTAGAAACTGACAAGCGGTTCCTTGTCCATGTAGCATCCTCCAGATAAATTTTTTCCCTTCATATTCAAAATACATGCGGTATTCTGGAAAACAACTTTCCGAGTTAGATTCGGAATGGTCGGAATACATTTGCTCCAAATACGAATGCAAATCATGAAATTCTTTTAAAGAAAATGAAAATTTGTCTGAAAAGTAAGTGATATCTTCGTCGTCTATTATCATCCTATCATCTGACGAATAAAGATCATGAATAATACTATGAATTGCAAACGCACAGATTGGCCTACCCATCAGTTCCTTGCGGGATCGATCCGCATTTTCTGTCAAACTACAAACGTCTTTTTGCAACTGCTCAAAGTCTAAGTATTTTTCTACTGGGTCTTCAGTTTCCATATTTTATCCTTTTCGTTTTCAATGTAGCGATTTTCGAAATCTCCGGTGATTACTCAAAATCTTTAAGATTAAAGAATTTGCATTCACTTGGGAAACATCTCGTATTACCGCCGGGAGTTAAGAATATGTACCATCTGTCTGGGAAGGCTGGATTGACAGACGTGCCTGCGCCATCAGTTATGACAAAAACGGCTTTAGGGTACTCTTTAAGATCATGCTTGATTTCTTTAAGAATATGGGTTTCCATTATGTGAAAAAATGTTCCCCCTCCCCCGTAGACTTTCCCGGACTCAAGAGTTGTCTTATAAACTTTCGTATCGAAACAATGCATCTCCACATCAAACTTATCATCGGGAAGACTTCTGGCGGCTTTAAAGAATCTCCTCCAATATCCTTGGCAAGAACCGGAAGTGTCTTGAAAGAACCAAACCTTAATCTTATTTTCCTCTTCTTCTAGAGATTCCATTTCCATTTCCGTGGGGAGAATCAGATTGTCAGAAATATTAACAAATCTTCTATTAATTCTTATCCACTGGTCTTGTTCTCGATCCGAAATTTTTATTTGTGTTCGAGCCCATTTATTTATAACAGATTCCCATTTTTTGTTTTTCTTCTCCGGCTCTGATGGCTTAAAAACATCCCACCAGTTCCCCTCTCCGGTTCCATGTTCAGTTGTCTTTTTGAAGAAATCTCTCATGCTCCCCATGTCTCCGGAAGTCATCTCTTCTTTCAGTTTCCTGACTATCTCTTCTGATACTCTTTCACTAATCCATCTATGATCGTCAACCAAGTCTTCCCCGCCAGTTCTTGATTGACCGCCACCTTTTCCTTCAGAGCGTTCTGATTTACCCCCTTCAGATGTGTTGGATTTTCTTTCAACGAGTTTGTTGAAATAGTACTCGTAATTTTTATCTTTTAGGATGTCTTCTTGGAATAGAGTGTCTGACCAACAATAGTCTTCCCATCCAGATATTAAATTTCTGTCAAAATCGAATTCCCTAACTAAACTCTCATTGACTACGACATCTGCAGCTTTGTTTTTTAGATTAGAATTTTTTCCCCCACCCATTCTTATCCCATGGTTTAACAATATATGCAACATTTCATGGCAGAGAACAAACTTCTTGTTGTATATATTTAAGTGGCTCCAGAAATAAGGATTGACAAGAAATTCCAGACACCCACCATCAGAATTAAATTTTACTGCTGCCGTCGCTATCTCATCTGATTCAATTGGCTTGCCCATTTCCCAAAGCTGGTAAAAAATAGCATGAACATTTTCTAGCTCTCTACGAAGAGAGTAAAACTCTTCATCACTTATTACCGGAAGGTTTTCCATTAAACTGCAACTTTTGTTTTTGCAATTGGGTGTTTTTGCATAAGTTCTTCTGCATCCTTTTTAAGTGCATCGGACACTACGAACCCATTTTTTCTTATTGTGAAAAAGCAGTAGTTTATTAGAGAGAATATGTCTGGATAATAAATCTTTATTGAATTATAGTGGGAAGAATTTGCGATATCAATTAGTTTGTGACAGGATGTGTTAAGAGCGCACTCCCTCTGCTCCGCATAAGCACTCTCAGCTATCTTCTTGATATATTTTTTTATAAATTCAAAATATTTTCGTCTGTGATGGGTATTAGACAAATTAGAATTTTTAACAGTTTTAATAAAATCATTGAAATTTATATTTCCACCAACCCCGATGGCTTTTCGAATTCTCGCGGAAAGTTTTTTATTGGAATCAGAACTCGTAATGCTGTCCAATATGTCTTTGAACTTTTCAATCTCTAGGTATTTATTAATGACGAAATCAAAAACTTTTCGATTGACTGCCATAACAGAAACAATTTTCTCATCTGGCCAAAGGGGAATAAATTTATTGATAAAATTGTCGCTTTTAATCACAATATCTAGTGATGAAGAGTAATTATTAGGAACTTTAAAAAACTCGGCTATCTCTTGATCGCTGCCCTTATCATAAAGATCGTTAATGATATTTTTCACCGGTCCACTCGCTAATGCTGAAATGAATTTGCTCACATTAGCAGAGGGATGAAGAACGTCTTTAACGTCTCCATTAAGATTATATATTTCTAATGCGTAATCGACTCTTCTGGGGGATGTTAGATTTTTCGCTTCTTTCGGAAGTGCGTTCCACCATTCAATTGCGGCATCTGCCTTTGTCGAGCCATACTTCCCAACAAAATACTCTTTGTCCAATCTATAGGGAACTTCTATCTGCGCATGAAATCTATCCTTTTCAGCAGGATCTAATTTCTCCACGTTATATTCCTGCTCCTCGTCATCGTCAGGATTTATAGCGGCCCAAATAACCTTTAAATTCTTAAATTTCCTTCCGTTTATTTCTTTAAACTGAATAAATTCTAAAACGGCATTTCTGACTTTGCTTTTCCCTCTATTAAATTCATCAAAAAATATAGCATCCACATTGTCGTCTCTTATCTTTTTTGGCAAGACCAAATCAAGATACGAACCCCTCTCATCAGTTCTCTCTTTCGGAACGCCAATGAAATCAACCCAAGGGTCCATTGTAGATGCAGAAAAATACATCCATTTAAGACCCTCTTCTTCAAAGAGTTCCTTAACTATAGTTGTTTTTCCGACTCCATGCTTACCGCAGAGCAGGACATTATAATTATTTTTCAGATAGAATCTAAGGTTTCTTTTTAGATATGACATTGAAGATTACTCTCCTAATTTTGCTCTAAAATATCCCTCATTCAAGCCTCTTTCAAACTCCCCAGACATGATTAAATTTAAAGACTCTCTCTCAATCTCATTGAGATTGCATAGAAAATCCATTAATTTCGTTACGGTACTGTCAACTGAGCCTTCAGTATGTATATCAATTGCTGCACTATATTGCAGTTCGTCAATCAGGTCTTCAGCAGTTTGAGGTTCAGCAACTCTTCTCTTGATTTCTTGCAGATCGCTCATTTAATGCTCCTTAGTACAAAATACATCCGTCAAACGTTCCAAACATTTTGCTCTCTACTCTGCCGGTGAAATCTTCAGAATAGGTCAGAAAATCATTCATTCTTGATGCCGCTGGACTATTCCAAGAATGGATTAAGACTCTTGTATTGCAATTTGATGTTTTCGGAATATGCTTTGCTATTTGCCAACCAGTATTCTCACATTCGCTATCAACAAATGTCTGACCACCGAGATCATGGTCTAGAAATATCATATCGAATCTTTGGTTATCAAGTATCGTCTTTGCTGAAATAGCAGTATTAGTAACTGTTATATTTTGACCATCAAACATTTGGAAAAAAGCCGTTATTCTTTCAGGACTATCTTCTAAAATGAATATCCTCATTTGTATTTTTCTCCTATATCTTTAAATAGCTGTTCTGCAGAGATGCATTTCTCTGGGTTTTTCTTGACATCATCTAATCTTTCTTTTAAATCATCAGATGCTGATTTAATTTTTTTTTCAGTGAATCCATAAAAAGTCATCTCATACAAACAATGACTAATTATCTCTTCTGGACTATGCTTCTCTTCTGTTTCTTTATTAATTTCTACTCCAAGCCATTCCGACCAAGAACTGAAGCCCATGCAAAAGATCTCCTCTTTATCAGGAGAAAGATCGCACATAGATCCATTTTTAAAATATAAATGAGTCCAATCTTCATCAGAAAACGGATCGTCCTCTTTCAACACCAGATCCAGATATAGAGTCATGTCCGTTTCTGAAGGATCGAGACTTTTTAATTTAGAAAAAACTTTTTCATATCCTTGAATATTTTTTTTCTCATTTGGGAAGATACGCAAAAAAGAGCAAGCGACTTCTTTCCACATAGATTTTTTTACAAGATCCAATAGTTTAGACATAATTTCTCCATGTATTATACTTTTCTGTTACCAATCGTCATCATCGTCATATCCTTCATCGTCATCTTCGTCTTCGTCTTCGTCACCGTTATATTTTTCATCATCATCTTCGTCATCACCGTTATATTTTTCATCATCATCTTCGTCGTCACCGTTATATTTTTCATCATCATCTTCGTCATCGCAAAACAACTCATCTTCATAGGGATCAAACACAACTGATTGAGGTTCAAGAGACCGCATTTGTTTCAGTTTGTTTTTTAATTCCAATAGTTTTTTAGACAATTCCTGTCTTTCCGTTTCGTCTTCTGAACATTCTGCTTCGACCAAATTTTTTAATTTTTCGAGAAAATGTTCTGAGCGCTCAATTAACGATTCCAGTCTCAAATAGTTGGGGTTTAAATATGTTTTCATTATATTCACCGTCCTGTCGATCCGAAGCCGTCAGCACCTCGGTCAGTCTCAGAAAGTTCTTCAATTTCCTCAAATTCCGCCTGCTCAACTGGCTTGATAACCATTTGCGCAACTCTTGTTCCGGCGGGAATTAATTTCTGCTCTTCGCCATTTTTTGATGCGGCAAAAAATAGAATAACACAAATTTTCCCACGGTATCCCTCATCAATCGTTCCGGGCGAATTTAGCACCGTCAAGCCCTCTTTGAGGGCCAGACCTGATCTAGGTCGGATTTGCGCTTCATAGCCAGCAGGAAGCTCTATTGCGATTCCTGTGTCAACTAATGCTACACCGTGCTTTTGAATTGTAACATCTTCAATAGAATATAAATCGGCACCGGCATCTCCCATTTTAGCATAAGACGGGATTACCGCATTTTCATGCAATTTCTTAATTCTTACTTTCGGCATAATTTTCTCCCTTCTATTTTTTTTGTTTTCGTCCTCAGATTTCGGACTGATGATATTTTTGGTCAAATCAAATTCTGTTGCCCATGTGACTTTAATAATTCTTCCTCAATGAGTTCCGGGATAGGCCGAGAAATAAATTTTATCAGTTCCAAATCTTTTCTTGAAACATGACTCTGCCCCAACAAGCATCCATGTCCGCGTAAATTCAAGTAAAAATTTTCAGTTTTGGTTCCTTGGTAATATTCTTCAAGAGCGCATCTTACCTGATCTACTTCATGGAGATCTCCACAGGGGCAATTCCACTCGGTCATTGGCGCACCGCTGATATAGACATGTCCATGAATCATGTAATTGATCTTGGGATAGTCCTCATACAGACTAAGCTGGATGGGAGTGTCTACAGAGGGCTTATGATCTCCATAATAAGTTACTGAACAGTCATTAAATTCAACCGCTACGAACCCATCTCTGCCAATGAAAGTTTTGTCCACATCCCTCTTTGATACAAAAACCATTCCATTATATCGGAATGATGGGAATCCTCTTTGACACCTGAATGAGGCGTTTCCGAGAAAGCGCGCTGGATATGCGGGTTTCGGAAGCAATTCATCAAAGACCTCAGCCGATCTTTTAACTAATTCAAAAAACTCTTTTTCATCAGGGACATTGAGTGCATCCCCAACGCAGTAGCTTCTCATCCTAGTTGAATTGGAAAGATTCTCAGCCCTATTGGCAAGAATTTTTCCCACATTGTAGAAATCGGTTTCAAAATTGCAGAAAATATTACCCAGAGGATCTAAAACTCTAGCTGCAAAAATATCACCATCAAAAGCCTTCTGCTTGCCAATCTCAACAATGAGATTGCTCTTGTTTCTCAGCCCATGAGCGACTACATCTTGAAATTCATATTCGCCGAAATTTCTTTTACTGGTAACCAACATCACTTTGGGATAATTCTTTTTGATTTGTTTTACCATCTTCTCATGGTTATTATCTAAGTTGGCAAACCAGAAAACAAATTTCTTATCGGAAACGGCATTAAATGCCTCGTCCAAATCGCAAAGATAGCCGCCGTTGAGATAGAACACGCGATTAGACTCTCGTCCTTTAAGATGGCTCATTATCCCCACGAACAAGTCATCCATCACCTTAGAGCGCTTGCCGCCGTTCTCATCAAAGGTTCCGGATACGAAGACCATCCCATTTTTCGTCATATTCATTTCGTTCACCAATTTTGAGTATCGTTCTTGGTTTCTGAAACGGGAAAAGTAATGAGTTTCTTTTCTTTCAGGACATTGAATTCTTTTTCAGACAAACTCTGCTGGTTTCCGGTTATCTGCTTCCAAACATTATACTTCACTTCTTCAATAAGATTAGCCTCATACAATGCTTCCCATTGTTGACGTGTTAGCTTTTTCGGATTGCCGGTGAACTGAGCCCATCGACTATAAAG
>Ga0114918_10002888_pt1 | contig 15264 bp, 6 predicted proteins | sample LantaG_FD_87015 | JGI IMG/M metagenome (GOLD analysis project Ga0114918, IMG submission 87015) | Deep subsurface microbial communities from Baltic Sea to uncover new lineages of life (NeLLi) - Landsort_02402 metaG | ecosystem: Environmental > Aquatic > Marine > Oceanic > Sediment | place: Baltic...
CCTCCTCAAGCTCTCCAACCGCTCCTGCGCCTGGGCCGTCGCGGGCCAGCCGCTGCTCTTCGACCCCGACGGCCGCGGCGCGGGGCCGCTGCTCCCGAGCGTCTACCTGCTGTGGGCCGCCGTCCGCGCCTCCGCCCCTGCCTCCGATTCTTCTCCCCCCCTGCTCCCTGAGGTCTTCACGTTCTCGGAGGTCAGCCCCAAGGTGCTCGGGGGCGCGGACCTGTTCCTCCAGGGCTTCCTGCCGGGGAGGGACGGCGGCGGCCCGCCGCCGGGGCTCGAGGCCGGGGCCCCCGCGGCCGTCCGCGTCGAGGGCAACCCGTTCCCGTTCGCCGTGGGGACCATGGAGGTCTCCTCGGAGGGGGCCGTGGCGGGAGGCATGAAGGGGAAGGGGCTCCGGCTGCTGCACCACGCCTTCGACGCGCTCTGGAGCCTGGGGGACAAGTCGGCGCCAGCGGGGTTCTCCCCCTCGAGGGTGTTTCCGACGAGCGGGGAGGCTGCTCCTTCTGCTCCCGATGCTTCCACTTCCGCTTCCGTTGCTCCGGCTGCTGCTCAGCCTGTCGAGGAGGAGGAGGAGGAGGCGCAGGAGAAGAAGGAAGAGGACGATGGAGAGGGGGCCTCTGCGGGCCTCGCTGCGCTCGGGCTCTCTGCCGCCGACCCTCCATCCGCTTCCTCGTCAAACCCTCCTTTCTTCCCCGCCGACCTCGACCTCTCCTCCACCGCGGGACAGGACGCCGTCGCCGAGTGCTGCCTCCTTGCCGCCTGCGCCTCCGTTGTCCCCTCCGCGCTGCCGATGCTCACCTCCGACTTCCAGAAGGAGATGGCGAGGGCGAGGCCCGCGGCCTGCCCCGCGCTCGACCTCAAAAGGACGTCGTTCAAGCAGCTGTCGAAGCTGCTGAAGCGGTACGAGAAGCTTGGGGTGCTGGGCACCAGGGTGGTGCGGAAGCAGGACATGGTCTCGGCTGTCGACGCGGGGCACGCTCTGGTGGCGGAGTTTCTGGCCAAGGGCGGCGGGGTCGGAGGCGGCGGCGGCGGGAACGGCGGCGGCGGCGGAGAGACCCCGTCGGCGGCCGGGGAGGAAGGAGCGAAGCCCTCGTCCTCTTCCGCTGCCGTCCCACGATCGAGTCTCACGATTGAGCCCGCGTACCGCGTCTCTCCCTCCCTCAGGCCCGTCTTTGCGGCCCCGGGGGCGCCCCCGGCGCCGGCAGGCGACTTTTATTTGGAGGCAGACGTGAAAACGGCGCTGGCTTCCTACCTCGCCGCCGAGAAGCTGCTGCTCCCTCCGGACGAGGGGACCAAGCCGAGCTCGGCCTCCGTCGACCGATTGCTGCTCGCGGCCCTCTTCAACAAGGGGAGCGACCGCGATCGGATCGCGGAGGGCGACGAGAAGAGCCTCCTGACCGTGGGCGAGCTGGAGGAGCGGCTGCTGTCGAGGCTCACCAAGTACACCCGGGTCCGCAGGAGCTGCGCCGCCTCTCCCGCGGCCGCCGCCGCGGCCAGTGCCGCCGCTGCGGGGACTTGTCCTCCTCCCCCCGCGGCGGCCCCGTCGTTCGAGGAAAAAGTCTTCCGCGGCCCCCTGAAAAAGATCTCCATCGCCGTCGAGGACCGCCAGGGGGGGCGCAAGCATGTCACCCGCGTCTGGGGCGTCGAGCGCTACGCGCTGAGCCCCGAGGCGCTGGCGTCGACGCTGCAGAAGCGGTTCAAGACAAGCGCGTCGGTGTCGAGGGTCAGCGCCGAGGAGGAGGAGGTGGCGCTGCAGGGGGATAGCGTGAGGCAGCTGGTTTTGTTCTTGGGAAGCGAGTACGGGATCGGCAGCGCTCACATCGACGTGAAGACGAAGGGCGGGCGGTGAGATTCGTTGGGAGGGGGGGGGTGATTCGGATAAGGGGTGTAAACATCCGTTAGAAGAAAACGAGGGCCGACGAGCGCAGGTCGCCACTCCTCCGAAGAAAGAAAATTTCAGGAAAAAGACGACAACGCCAAGCGGCGCGGCATCTGCTAGCGGGTCTCGCATCGTGTCGGGCCCCCTTCTTTCCTTACTCTCGTCCCGCCTGGGCATCAAGAAAATACGCAAATCAGTCTGGAGATTGGAAGGAGCCAGTGCCGGCTGAAGTGGGCCTCGGGCGCGGGGCCGACAGCATTTTGCCATTTGTCGAATCCCTTGGCTCAAGACGAAAGTCGTACCGTCAATTCTCGGCATGGAGGCTGCGAGCGCCTCCGCTACCGGCTCGCTACACTACGCGTTCCGGCAGCTCTATCTCAAGTACGAGGACACGGTGATCGTTGAGTTGAGGCAGGAATGGCCGCCCGCAGCGACTTATCCGCACCAATCTTCTACGTCGTCGGCCGCCGAGTCGCCGTCGCTGCAGGCGTCTACTCCTCCTCTCCCCCCAAACTTTGGCGCCTTCCCGCTCGACGGCGCGCTCCACTACTCGCTCTTCGGCGTCTTCGACGGCCACTGCGGCGGCGAGCTCGCCCGGCACTGCGCAAAGCACGCCGCCGCGGCCGTGCGGTCCGCGCTGGGCGCCTGCGGCGGCGGCGAGGGGCGCGGCTGCGGCCCGCCGCCGAGGGGGGCGCTCGACGGCTGCGACGCCTGCTGCGGCCAAAACAGCGGGGGAGACGGCAGCGGCAGCGGCCGCGGCCTCTCTCGGGGGGGCAGCAGGAGGAGGGCGAGCTCGACAACCCCTTCGTCCTCCATTGACGAGGGAGGGGCGCTCGCGGCTGCCGACACCGACGACCGCGAACGCGGTGAAAACGGCGACGGCGACGGCAACAACCCCGCCTCCTCCACCGCCGCCTCCCCTTGCCGCTCCTGCGCCGGCCCCGCGGCCTGCGACGCCTGGCGCTCCCACCTCCAGCGCGCTCTGGTGGCCGCCATCGTCTCCCTGCAGGCCAGCTGGGCCCCTCGAGGCCTCCATGGCGGCTCGACGGCGACGCTCGTGCTCGTCGCGGGCAGGCTCGTGACCTGCGCCAACGTCGGCGACAGCGCCGCGTTTGCCGACGACGGGACCGGCGGGGGCGCCGCTCCGGGCCCCTCCCTCTCCCTCTCTTCCGGAAAGGCCGTCGTGGCTCTCACGGGAGATCATCGCGTCGCGAGCAACCCAGGCGAGGCGGCGAGGGTCGGCAGGTGCCCCGGCGCGCTGGTCGCGAGCCTCGACGCCACCGGCCGCGGCCCCGCGTCGGCGGGGCGCGGCGGCCTCGGGCCGCTGAGGGTCTGGGGGAACGTGCGGGCGGCGGGGGCCGACGCCTCCGCCCTCGCTCCCGCTCCTGCGCCATCCGGCCTGTCCGACGGCGATGGCGTCGCCTCCGTCGCCAACGCGCGCGCCCTGGGGGACCACGCGATCCCGGGCCTGCTGCCGCTGCCGCTCGTCGTGCAGTGCCGCCTGCCCGCGGGCGGGGGCCGCGTGCTCCTCGCCAGCGACGGCGTCTGGGACTGCGTCGACGCTCCCAGGGCCGCGAGGACCGCGCGGGGGAGGGCGGCGCCCGAGGCCGCGGACGCGGTGCTGGCCGCGGCGCTGCGGGCCTGCCCCGGCGGCGTGCCGCGCGACGACGCGACGGTCGTCGTCGTCGACGTGCTGCCGCGCGGCGTGCCCTCGTTCCCGGAGGCCCTCGGCAAGAGGCTTCGGAGGTCGGCGAGCAGGGCCGACGCGCTGCAGGCTGCGGGTTTGACGTCCGGGACGTCTTGCTCCTCTGCCGGCGAGGGGGGCGGCGGCCTCCTCCTCCTCGGGACGCCCTCGCCGGGGGCGTCGCTGCGGGCCGGCGGCGGCGCGCTGGCGGCGGCGCTCTCGTCGTCCGGCCCCCGCGGCGCCGACGGAGCCGCCGGAAACGGGGCCGAAACCGACGCCAACGACGCGAGGACCAGCGGCACGAGCATCAGGGACAGCAGCACGCGCGCCGGCACCCTCGCCGCGGGGGCCCTAGTGCTCCGGCCGCCGTCCCTGGCGTCGTCGTCGCCGTCGCTGTCGCCGCTGCCGGCGGGCGGCGGCAGCCTCGGCGAGGAGAGAGGGGGCCTCGGGGGGATCGACAGCCTCCGCGGCGGGCTCGGCACCCTCAGTATCGGCGGCGTCGTCGGGGGCTTCTCCGCCTTCGGGGCAGCGGCGGCACAGGGAGGAGGAGCGAGCGGCGGCGGCGGCGGCGGCAGCAGCGGGCTCCTCGCAGGCGGGGTGGCCGCGGCGAGCGCCCTTGACGAGCACGCCGTCGCCGACGCCGGCGGCGAAGGGGCCCCGAGAGAAAGTCTTTCTGCTGCTGCTGCCTCTGATCCTGCTGCTGCCTCTGCTGCTGCTGCTGCTGCTGTTGCTCCTTCGCTCCTGCCTCCTCCAACACGTCCGACCCCGCTTCCGTCGCCGTTTGCCACCGCGGCAATAAGGGTGGTCCCGGCGAACGAGCCTGCTGCTGCTGCAGCTCCTCCGCCGCCTCCACCTCCTCTTCCACCGAAGAAGAAGAGCGCCCTCTCGTTCTTGCTCCCCAAGAAGATGCGGGAGAAGCGCGAGGCAAAGGCCGCAGCCGCGGCAGCAGCCGCCGCCGCCGCAGCAGCATCGGCCGCCGCCACCGCCGCCGCCGCCGCCGCCGCAGCAGCAGCAGCAGCGGCCTTCCCGCAGCTCCCGCTTCCCGAGCTCGCCCCGACCCCGCCGGCGTCGCCCACACCGAGAACTGCCGCGGCCCTCGCGAGCGGAGGAGGGGACCCTCTCTCCTCTCGGGACCAGGGTCAGACTCAAAGGCGGCAGATCCCTAGGTCGCCCTCCAACATCATCCCGGTCGGGGCTGGCTCGTACTCGCTCGGCGCCAGCACCTGGGGCGGCGGCGGCGGCGGCGGCGGCGGCGGCAGGGGGAACCCCTCCCGCTCCTTCTCGCGAGAAGGCGGCGGTGGCCTCTTCTCCGGTTCTGCCTCCTCTTCCCTCCTCTCGTCGCTCTCGCGCCACGGGTCTTCCAGCCTCGCCAACGCGTCGGGAGGAGATCTCGGCGGGGACTCGCTCCGTGGGGGCACGGGCTTTTTCGCGTCGCTCGCCGAGAGCGTCCGTGGCGGCACGGCGTTTTTCGACGGTAGGGAGAGAGAGAGGGGCGGGGACTCGGGCGAGAGGGGAGGGCTATTCCGCGGCGGAGGCGGAGGGGATTGGTACGATGGCCACGCAGATAAGTCCGTACGGCGAGGCGTCGCGTTCCAGTCCTCGAGCGTCGGCGGAGGCAGGGGAGGAGGCGGAGAGAGAGGGATCGCGGTGCTGTCTCGGGTCGACACGGCCGCGGCCGCGGCCGCCGACGGAGCCGGAGAGGAGCCCGACCTCCACACGGGCGAGGAAGCCTCCTCTGCCCCTTCGTCGTGGCTCGACCGCGACGACGGCCTCCGCGGTAGGCTTCGAGCGTGCGTGCTGGGGGCCGCGGAGGCCTACGCCGCGGCCGCGGCTGCGCGGGCCAAGGGGGAGGACGTTTCTTCCTCGTCGTCGGCTGCGAGGCCGCCTTGGCCGTCGAGCCCGGCGGTGGCCGCTGCGCTGTTTTCGGCGGCGGCGGCGGCGGCGGTGCCTTGAGAAAGGTGTTCGTCGCCCGTTCCCTGTCGTCCTCTTTGCCATAGAGAGCAGAGCAATTGCTGGTCCCGTTTACATCATTGAAGCGAATGAGAGACGGAAAGAGAAAGAGAGTTGATTCGCCCTGGGGTGAAAGAAAGAAAATTGAAAAAAAAATCTGTAAAAAAAGAAGAAAGAGAAGGATCGATGCAAAGAAAATCAGCAGCTGAAATCAAAAGCAGCAGCTGCTGAGTAGAAGGAAAAGGGACGACGGGCCTGGACGAGGGGGGAGCCGTAAAGGGCAATCACGGGGTCTCCAGCACGGGGGTTCCAGCTCGGGGTTGAGTCTACTCCACGCACCGATTCACTTTTTTTTTTCCCGACGGGGAACGTCAGCTTCCTCAGTCATCCGCTGCTTCTCTTTCTTCTTTCTTTTGAATCCCCAGCTGCATATTTACGTGTACCGATCGATCGCTTCGGGTGGAAAGCAGAAAAGCCGGGGTCTTCGAGGCCGCGCGAGCGCTGAAGCCCTCGGCAACTTTCGCCGCAAACGCACGATTACAGCGCCTTTTTAGGTCGACCTAAAACCCGAATTTGCTCTACTCTCTCCTCGTTCCTACGGCCAGAGGAGCCCTTCCCACGCTCCCCCGCACTCCCCTGTGGATGTGTTCGGCGAGATTGTCGGATTCGCCCAAAGACTCGTACTTCGCAGGCGCCCCGTCCCTGCGTAAGGAGAGCGAAAACTTTAGTATGGACTCTGCGGCATCGCCCGGAGGCACGGCGGGAACTGGCGATGGCAGCCCAGTCCGCAGAACACGAAGCCGCACCCTCCATGCCGCCGTGATCTCGCTCGAGCTCAAGGGCGAGGACCGCTGCCTGGTTCGGATGGACGTGAGTTTGGAGAGAGCTGGAGAGTTTTTGGGAGAGTTGCGATCGAACGTTTTTCAGCATCGAGAGAGCTTTTTTTTCCTCGCCGTCGACAAGACCAGCGAAAGAAGAAAAAAAACCGACCGCGACCAAGCAGCACTAAAAAACAAAAAACCCTTCCCTCTCCCCGTCTTCTCCTTTCTCCGCTTCCGCCCCCGCCGACGTACCCTCCGTTTTCACCAAACCACTACGCTCCGATCCCACGATAAACAAAACAAACCGAAACAAACCCGAAACGCAGCTCCCGTGGCCCGAGGCCGAAAGCAAGAAGAAAGGCGCCGCCTCGCGCCACGGCAGCGCCCGCTCCACCTCGTCCCTCTGCCCTCTAGTCGCCTCCCAGGGCCACGACCTGCCCCCCCTGCGCGACGGGCCCTCGGGCCGCTCCAAGGCGCACGCGGTCAAGCTCCTTTCGTCTCACTGCAGCGTGTTTGCGGTCTTCGACGGCCACAACGGTCCCCTTGCGGCGGAGCATCTGGTGGAGACTCTGATCGAGACGCTGCACGCGCGGCTGCCGAGGGGCAGGCCGCCGAGGAGGCAGGGGTGCTGCCTTAGCGACAGCGGTGAGAGAGGAGTTTGAGAGTGTCTTTTGAAGCAAGAGGGCGGGGGGAGAAAGAGAAAGCGGAGTCGAAGAGGTCGCGGGGAGCAACAACTACACCAGCGAAAAAAGGGTCGAAAAAGATCTCACCCTTTTTTCTTCTCCCTCTCCTCTTTTCTTCTCAACCCGTCCCATACAAAAAAACAACAACCAAAACAGACGACGACGACTTCGACGTGGAAGACTTCCCCGACGAATCCGCCGCGAACGACGACGACCCCGCCGCCGGCGGAGTGCCCCTCGACGCCGAGCAGCAGCAGCGCCTCTCGCGAGACAACCCCTGCGGCTTCTCCTGGAGGGGGCGCGTGCAGGCGGCCCTCGCCGCCACCTTCCACGACCTCCAGGCCTCGTGGGCCGCCCGCGGCAAGCTTGGGGGGGCGACCTGCACCGTCGCGGTGCTGTGCGGGAGGCTACTCACCGTCGCCAACGTCGGCGACTCGCTCGCTCTGCTCGACACGGGGGCGTCGGTGATGGCCCTCACGGGCGACCACCGCGTGCACAACTCGAGGCGCGAGCAGGAGCGCGTGCGCGCGCTGGGGGGCACTGTGACGTCTATCGACGCTGGCAGGGGGTGCGGTCCCGCGGCGGACCCGAGAACGGGGCTGGGGCCGCTGCGCGTCTGGCCGGGCGGCGTCGCCAACGCGCGTGCGATCGGCGACCTCGACGTGCCGGGCGGCTTCCTGCTGCCCGCGCCCTCGGTCACGCAGGTGCGCCTGCCCGCCGACAGTGCGGCCCGCGTCGTGCTGGCCTCGGACGGCATCTGGGACTCGGTCGACATCCACCGGGCGGCCAAGATCGCCAGGGACCACGCGGCCCCCGAGGCGGCCGACCGCATCCTGACGCAGGCCGTGCGGGCGCAGGGCGGCGTACCGCGCGACGACGCGACGGTCGTCGTGTTCGACGTGCTGCCGCCCGGGGCCCCCAGCTTCGCCGAGGCGCTCGGACGCAAGGTGAAGCGGTCCGCCAGCCGCGCCGCAGCGCTGGCGCTGGCCGAGAGCTGCGGCGGCAGCGCGCCGCCGTCTCCCGGCGGGGCGCTGGCAGGGAGGGAGGGGTCGCTGCGCGGGGGGAGGGCCTTCGCCGCCGGCGCGCTCTCCGAGGACGAGGGGGGAGGGGGGGGGAGGGGCGCAGCGGGGGGGATGAGCAGCCGTGGTGGGTATTACGCTGCTGCTGCTGCTGCTGCTGCAGCCGCTGCTGAGAACGGGGGCGCTTCAAACGGAAGCGGAAACGGCGGCGGCGGCGGCCTCTTTGCCTGCTGCGCCGGCGCGCCGGCGACGACCGACGACGACGACCACTTCAAGCTCGGAGAGCCCGCCGCCGCCACCGGCTCCCCGAACGGCGGCGGCAACCCCAAGGACAAGTCCGTTCGCGGCGGGGGCTACGGCCCCAGCGTCCGCGGGGGCACCGCGTTCATGGGGTCCATCCCGGGCTCGAGGCGGCACTCGGAGGAGCGCGAGGCGGCGGCGGAGGCCGCGGCGGAGGGCTCGCACCACTCGGGCTCGACCCGCGGCGGCGCCTCGGCCGCCTCGACCCGGGGCGGCACCGCCTTCTTCTCCGGCGGCGCCGCGAACGGGGGCCCCGGGGGATCCCAGAGGCCGCGCGTCGCCGTCCTCGCCCAGCTCGACACCGCGGTGCTCCTGGGGCAGCTCCCCGCGTGCCCGGCCGACGTGGCGCAGGAGGCCGCCGGCGCCTGGATGACCGACGAGCTGCGGGGGGAGCTGCGCGCCCTGCAGGAGCAGGCCAGGAGCGTCCACGCCCGGAGGACGGGAGCGGCGGCCCGCAAGCCGCCCGCCGGCGGCACGGGGAACGCCGCCGCCGCCCTGGGCCAGGCCTCCGTGGAGTCGGCGCTGTTCTCGAAGCCCGCGGCGCTGCCGCCGCCGGTGCAGCTGCCCAGGAGCGCGCAGGGCCCGGCGCCGATGCCGCCGGGAGGCAGCGCCGCCGGCAGAGGCCGCGGGCAGACCCCGGTCGTGGTCGTGCCCAAGCTTCCGCACAGCGGCAGCTACAAGAACCTCAAGACGGCGCTGCAGGTGGCCGCCGCCAAGGAGGGCGAGGGGCGCGTCCGAGGAGGGGTCGGCCTCCGCGGGTGAACAGAAAAAAAAATCAACTTATGGCGGACGAATCGAAGAAGAAGCTCGAGCGACCTTCCTTCCACACCTATTCAAGCACTTTTGTTTTTCTTCTTCTTCTTCTTCGTCTCGCACTTGGAGCGCACGCGCGCGCGCGCGTGTTGCCGTCGCCGTCTGTGGACGCGCTAGCAATCTAAATCTACTCGCTCGCTGGCTTGCTGCTGCTTGCCGATGCGTTGCGGCTGCCCTCTTATTCTGATTTCGAGGCAGCCTTATGTTTTTTTAGAGGAGCTTTTTTATTTTCTTCTTCTTCGTTTCCTTCATCTACGCTTTCATAGCACTTAGTCCCTTCGTGTAACTGCTTCACGCCTATTTTACACCTGTCCACGAGGAGAGAGGAGAGCCGACAAGAAATCCGGAGAAAGGAAGAACAAAAACAGATCGGAGGGATTCGTTTGTAAAATCTTTTCTTCCTTTTTTCTCTTTTCAAAATTTCTAATTTCTAAAGTTCACCCCGTTTCCTCTTCTCCTGGTGCCCTCCTCCCTCTCCGCGTCATCTCCGCCATCTCGATCAGCGCCCGCACGCTCATCCTTCGCCAGGAAGGCGGAGAGTCGTTTTTCACCGCTGCTGCTGCTGCTCCTGCTGCTTCGCGCCTCGAAACGCGAAGCTCCCTCTGCTCCTCCTCGACCTCGGCCCCCGTCATCGCGGTGCGGCCGAGCGTCTCCAGGAAGGTGCCGCCGGCGTCCACGACCGCGGAGGGCGGCCCCAGGGCGACGGCCAGGGCTGAGCCGTCCGGCAGGTCGTGGAGCTCGAAGGCCCACTGCTCTTGTGCGATGCCATCGAGCCGCAGCGCGATTCGAGGAGGAGGAAGAGGAGGAGGAGGAGGAGGAGAAGAAGGAGAAGAAGAAGGAGGAGGAAAAGGAAGGCCCGGCTCCGCTTCCCCCTCTTCTTCTCCCCCGTCTCCGCCGCCGCCGCCGATCGAAAACTCTGCCCTCGAGAGGTCCCTTGACCCGAGCCCGTCTCCCCTCGCCTTCGACCACGACTCCCTGAGGGCCCAGAACCTGCGGAACAGTATGTCCTGGGAGGCAGCGTCGGGCTCCGAGCTGACACGTCTCCACTCGGAGTCGGCCAGGGCGGAGCCGAGCGAGCGCCGCAGCCGCGCGACGCCGAGTGGGGGAGCGGCGGCGGCGGCGGCGGCGGCGGCGGCGGGAGGGGCCGCTTTTTCCGGGCTGCTGCTGCTGCTGCTGCTCCCGCCCTCGTCGTTTCCCGCTCCTCCTCTTCCTCCGATGACCCTCGGGGAGGCGACGTCCACGCCGACAAGCAGCAGGGGCTCGGCGGCGAGGGCGAGCCAAGGGCCGTCGTGCGAGACGTTGAAGTTGAAGTTCGGGGCGGTGGCGCCTGCGGTGTCGCCGGCGCCTTCCTCTCCGCGCCCCGCTCCTTCCCCCCGCTCCTCCCTCTTTCGCGAAACGAAGGGCTTCCCTCCCTTGGCTGTCCTCGAGATCCCGGGGCTCCTCTCCCACTCGAGCCCCAGGCCGGCGCAGACGGCCGCGTGCTGCGCCAGGCAGGAGGCCAGGGCGCGGCGCCTGTCGATCGGGCGCGCGTGGCTGTTTCTTTGGAGGAGGCGCTGCAAGGGGGCGCAAGAGCAGCGGCGGCCGCCGCCGCCGCCGCCTCCGGCGGCGGTGTTGACCGTGCCGCCGCCCTCCTCCCCTTCCCCTGCCGGGGGAGGGAGAGAGCGCAGGGCCGCGAGCAGGTCTTCGTCCGTGGCCGTTCTGCTATCGTTCCGATCGCTTCCTCCCCCTTCCTCGTCGTCGAGGCGGATCAGCCAGCGGAGGCGGGCGGGGTTGGCGGGCATTTTTTTTTGTCTGTTCACTTTCTTTCCCTCCCTCTCTCTCGCAAGTCCCACTTTTCTAGCCCTCTCTCCCCCTCCAAGAAACAGAAAAACGAAAAACAAAAAACAAAAAAACAGGCCGACCCAAACACTGTTTTTTTTCCTTTCAATTTCCCTCTCTTCGTCTTTCTCTCGATGGTTCGCTCGCTTCTGATGCGCTTTTCCGCCGCTGCCGTGGTGCGCCATCGTCAGAGAGCAGGAGACGCAGGAGGAGGAGCAGCAGCAGCTGCAGCAGCGTCCCTCCTCACGCGAGCAAATGCCCGGGCGGCGCCGCAGCCATCGGTGGAGATGATTGACCGCTGCGCCCGCCGATCGCAGCTTTCGACCTCGACACCATCGTCGGCCTCGACCTCGACCTCTGCCCACGCCCGCGACCGCGACTCCCCGTACGAGTACGAGGCCCCCATCTCGCTGTCTGAAATCCACAGGCGCAGGAACGCTGCCGCGAGTAAATCCTCTTCGTCTGCTGCTCCGGCTCGTCGGTCTCGCGCTCGCGCTCCTCCTCCGAGTTTCTCGCTCGACATCGACGACAACGACGACGGCGATGATGAAGCTGGACCCTCCGCCCAGGGCGAAGGAAGCGAGTATGATGCGCGAGCGAGGGAGAGATCGAGGCCCCCCTGGGACCGGCGGCGCCCCCTCGGAGGATGTGCGGCCGCTTCCGTCTCCATCTCGTCTCCCTCCACTCCCGCTTCTTCTCGTGCCGCCGCCGCCGCCGCCGCCGACGACGCGTCCGCGGCTGCGAGGAAAGTCACCCGCGCCCTCAACTCCGCCGCGGGCTCCCTCTCCCGCCGCCCGCACTCCCGGGCCGAGCTCGAGCGCAAGCTCCACGACCGAGGACACTCCCCGGAGGCCGCGAGGCCGGCCCTCGAGAAGCTGCGAGGAATGGGCCTGCTCCCGAGCGACCGGGAGTTTGCGCGCTCGTTCGCCCGCGCCAAGTTCCGCACCGTGGCCTGGGCCCCCTCGAGGATCAGGACGGAGCTGGTCCGCGGCCGCGGCGTCTCGCCCGAGGACGCCGTGGCGGCCCTGAGGGACATCTTCGGGGCCGACGCCTCCTCGTCGTCGCCGATCTACTTTGCCGACACGGACGAGGAGGACGACGAGGCTGATCGATTGAGAGGCGAGAAGAGCGACGAGGGTGGCGAAGAAGGAGAGGAGGAAAGTCGCGACGAAGGCAACGAGGGCGAAGAGGAGCGCCAAAGCTTCTCCTCCGTCTTCGAAGCCTCTTGGGACCCGATCTCGAGAAAAGAGCAATCGGAGCGGCTGCTCGAGGCCGCGGAGCGGCAGGCGCACCTGTCGCGCGGCCTGCCACTGGTGGCGCGTCGGCGGCGGCTCGCAGCTTGGCTCGCGAGGAGAGGGCACGGGTGGAAGACTGCCTCTGCGGTGATGGAGCGTGTCGGGCTCTGAAAGGATTCTTTTCTTCTCGTCTCTCTTTTGAGAAGAGAAGAAAAATGATTCTTTTTCTCTCTGTGTAACATGATGGGGCTCTCTCTCGCGCGCGCCAAGAGGAGAAGTTGGTCTTTTTGGGGCCGCGAAGAATAAGGAAGGCAGAAGAAGGGGACTTGGTGCTGCTCGCTCTCGCTCACTTTCTTCTTTTCTTTTCGTTCGAAACATCGTCGCGAAACATCCATCAGTTTCAAAAACTCTCACGATGGCTCCTCCACCTCCAGCTCCCAAGTTTGGGGCGCCGCTCTACTGCGCCGGATGGGCCTCGCCGGAGATCGCGCTGGTCGCGGGGGGCGGCGGGAAGGCGTCGTCGGGGATCCCGAACCGGTGAGGAGAAGAAGGTGACGACGGAACGAATCCGACGTCAATTAAACGCTACAGCAGCAGCTTTGTGTGATGCCCCTCTCTCTCGGTCGATGGCGTGCGTGCCCAGGGCGCGTTCTTTTTCTCTTTCTCCTCTCTGTCGCGAGGTCCAGAGAGTAGATTGATGAGCATTCACGTGAATCGCCAAAAGGCGATTCAGAGCAGGCCTTCGATCAAGAGAGAGAGGACAAAGAAAGCGTTGCAACGTCGATGGCCGCTCGACGTTGCGGCGGGAGAAAAGAAAAAACTCTCAACCTCTCTTTCGTCATCTCTTCGGGAAAAAAAAAACAGGATCATCGCTCTCTCCGTCCCGCAAGGGGCCCAAGCCCCTTCCCCCACCGAGGCCGCCTCCCTCCCGTGCGAGGCCACCCCCCTGCGCCTCGCCCTGGAGCCCAGAACCGCGGAGAACAAGGAGGGCCCGGTATATGCCGCCGTCGCCCTCGCGGGAGGCGGCGTCGCGCGGCTCGAGGTCACGCTGTCCCCTTCCGACGGCGGGCCCACTGCCGCCGCAGCAGCCCCCTCGCTGCTCCTCTTGCGCCCGGGGCAGAGGGAGAGCAAGAGCGTCGACGCTGCCGAGAGAAAGGCGCCCGAAGAGAAGAAGTTGCCCTCCTTGCCCTCCCCCTCCGAGATGAGGGGCGCCTTTGGCGGCGGCGGCGGGAGAGGCGGAGGCGACAGCAGCAAGAAGAGAGAGCAGCAGCTCCAGGAGGACAAGGAGGGAGCAGGAGGCGACGGCGGCGGCGGCGGCGGCAGCGGCAACGGCAGCAGGCACTCCCCCGTCGGTGCCGCCGGTAGAGCCGTCGCGGGCCTCACCGCCGCCGCCGTTGGCGCCCTGCCGCGCGCGCTCCTCCGCACGTTTTCGGGCGGCATCGTTTCTGCCTCGGCTTCGGCGGCGACCGCCGAAGTCAAGTACCTTGCCTTTTCGAGGGACGCGGCGCTCCTCGCGTGCGGCGGCGAGGACGGCGTCGTGAGGCTGCTGTCGTGGCCCTCTCTGACCGCGGTCTCGGAGGTGCGACCCGCCGCTGCCTCCGCCTCCGCGCTCTCCGGCAGCAGCAGCGGGAGGCACGGAGCCAGCGACGGCGTCCGGGACCTCGACTTCGGCCCCGCCTCGACGGACGGCGGCGCGCACCTCCTGGCCGTCGTCCTCGAGTCGGGCGCCGCGTCCGTGTGGCGCGTCGGCGCGGGTGTGTCCTCCGCGGCGCCGCTCGCGACCCTGCCGCCGCCGCCGATGCCCCTGGAGGCGGCGAGGGCGGCGGCAAGGGCGGCCGCGAAGAGGTCGCAGGGGGGTGGGAGGGCGCCGCCGCCGCCTCCCCGCCCGGCGACGGTGGCGCGCCTCCGCTTCGACAGGGCCCCGCCGCCGGCGGCCGTCAGGCTGCTCGCCGCCATCAACCACCCCGCCTGCGGCGGGTTCCTCGCCGCGGCGTCCGCGCGGGCGACGTCGACGCCGGCAGACCCGGGGGCGCCGCCGCTGGTGCTCTCGTAGGCGCCGCTGCCGGCCCTGGCGGCGTCCGACGCCGCCGCCGCCGCCGCGTCCGGCGGCGGCGCCCCGCCTCCCCCCCCGCCGCCGCAGCGGGCCAAGAGGCTCCCGGCGCCGCCCCCGACGAGGCTGCTCCCCTCCCCCGTCACGGCCTTCGACGTCTCCGCCTGCGGCAGGCTCGTGGGCGCGGGCTCCTCGGACGGCGACACCGCCGTCGCGCGCGCCGACGACCTGAGCGTCGTGGCGGCCTCCAAGGGCAAGCACATGGTCTTCGTCACGGCCGTCTCCTTCGCTCCGGCGTCGCCGCCGAGCCCCTCCTCCCCGGCCGCCGCCGCCGCCGCCGCCCCGCCGCCGGCGCTGCTGTCGGTGTCGGCCGACGCCAGCGCCGCGCTCACCCGCGCCCCGGCCTCGGCCTTGGCCCGTCGCGCCCCCTCCGCCTCCTGCGGCGGCTGCTGCGCGGTCTCCAGGACGCTCGCCAGGGTTCTCACGGCGCTCCTCGCGCTGCTGGTGCTGCTCCTGTTCCTGGCGGAGGCGGCGGCGAGGCGCTCGGGCGCCGCAGCCTGCAGGGCGCCCGCCGCCGCGGCGCCCTCGCCAAACCCGCTCTCGGCCCTCCTCCGCTCCCTGGGGCCCTCCCCCTCGGCCCCTCCCCCTCGGCACCGCCTCCTCTCCGCCGCCGCCAGGGAGCACCTCGAGAGATCCGTCGCGAGGATCACCGTCCTGGCGAGCGCCGGGTGCCGGGCGGCCGTCGCCGAAAGGCTGCGCGCGGCCGGGCCCGGGGCCTTGTTCCCCGGCGGCGGCGGCGACGGGGAGCTCTGAGCGTGCCCTCTTTCCCTTGCCCTCCTTTTGTTTTCCCGCTGCCCCCTCCCCCCCCCCCCCCCCCCCCCCCCCCCCCCCCCCCCCCCCCCCTCCCTCCACAAACCCACACCCCAAAAAACAAAATACCTCTTCCATACCATCTACACCACCACCCCCCCCCCTCCTAGCCAGAAAAACACAACAATAAAAAAAAAAACAA
>Ga0114918_10002890_pt1 | contig 15263 bp, 22 predicted proteins | sample LantaG_FD_87015 | JGI IMG/M metagenome (GOLD analysis project Ga0114918, IMG submission 87015) | Deep subsurface microbial communities from Baltic Sea to uncover new lineages of life (NeLLi) - Landsort_02402 metaG | ecosystem: Environmental > Aquatic > Marine > Oceanic > Sediment | place...
ATTTATATATTTGTCATCAGTATCTACTAAAATAGTGTATATTGGTTCTATTATTTTCACATCATTATAATCAAAAATTTTATTTTTCATTATATATACAGTCAAAAATTTTATACATCAAAGTTATTGCCCATTCAGGTAATTCTATATTATCCTTATTTGACTCATAATAGGACTTAGCTGTGTCGCCAAACTCAAACCCCATAGCAACCCAGTCTATTACCATAGTCACCACATAGACTTCTTTATGTGATATATCAGAAGGTGTTGTTTCTAAATGTTTAATCCATGATTGCCAATGATGTTTATTATATTCTTTATGATGTTCCCAAGCAGTTAAAAATTTATTTTTACTTTTTATTTCAAATGGTGCTGGAAAAAAGTATTGTCGATATTGTACAAATTCATATTCAGATAACTTAGATAAATCATGCCAAATAACATCATGCTCAATTAGTTCATATAATGTTTTATCTTCTAAAAAATTGAAACCTTTATCTGAACAATTGTCTTTAATAAGTTCCCATGCTTTTTCAACATTATCAATATGCCTTTCAATATAATCAAGATATTCTTTAGTTTTTTGTATTAGTATTTTTGTCATTTTTTAAAATGGGTAATAGTTTTCTATAATTTCATCTATTGTTAGATTATAACCAGTTGTGAGTTTTAATAATTTTAATGTCTCTCGAATAGTCAATGTATTCTTTTCACCAACTAATGTATCTTTAACAAAAGCTATTGCTTCAACCACATTTTTTGGATAAATTATTTTTATATCCTCTTTAGTGAAAAATTGAGCCTCAATAGCATCATCGAATAAAGATTTTAATTCTTCTTTATCATCTTTAGTGAATGCTTCATCTAATTTAATATCTTCGATAATTCCATACACCCAATGGTAAAGTTCACCAAGTAAGTAATTACCATTGTCCCAATATTCATCGTCATCATCTTCATTTTTTATTGCTAATGATAACGTTGATAAATCAAAAATAAAAGGTGATTTATCTTTATTAAGTATTGATAATCTAAATTTGTCTGATTCTGACAATATTTCTTTTACTAAAATATTTTTCATACGTTGTAAGTGTTTTCCATTAACATAATTTCATACTCGCCAATAGTAATTTCACACATCAAATCACCATTTACTTCTAATATATGACCATTAGCGGACTTCAATATATCATCATATACATTTTGTATATTTTCATCTGTTGTTAAACATTCGTACTCTAAACTTGCACCTATTTTCTCTAATTCACACTTTATTGGTACACATTCTATGTACCTCTCATTATCCTCTAGATACCTCAGTAATTTCAAAGACGGGTAGAAACCATTTTTTATGATAAAACTTCTTATTAATTCTTTTGACATATTATATTTTTTATGTATTCTGCATTCTTATTCGCTGAAAAATCATTTTGTTTTATGAATACTGTAATCATATTACCAAAATAATTAATGTTTAAATATATTTGGTTTTTTATTATTGAAATAGAAAAATTGCACTTTGAAACCAATAGTTTTTCTTCCAATAAATCAAACAATTCAATTAAATATTCATATTGAACTTTATTCATTCTCAATAACTTTAAATAATTTCTCAACTGACATTTCCACATTGCTGTAATTTAGTGGGGTATTGGTATGTAATTCCAAATAAATGTCTTTTACCTCTTGCTCTGTTGGGTAATGTTGTAAAATTTTGTATTTTTGTTCTACAAGATTACCATGTTCTGTATATTTTTTATAGAACACTTTAAACATAATTTTTAATTCCGCCATTTTTAAAATTTTAAAGTTAAATCATTACTTTTATCATGTATTTCAACCATATAATCCCCTTCAATATTAACATTTTCAAATATATTTATATCATATCTAAAATTGTAATTGTTGTGTTGAAAAATATCTGAAAATGGGTGGTAGTTTAATATTGGTATATAAAAATGTTTTTTAAATTTTCTTTCTACAATAGTTTTAAAATCTATTAGTTGTACTGAATAATACCCACCAACTTCAATTTTTTCATTATCATTATTAAGTTTGCTGATTTCTTTAATGTCTCCAATATTATTTTCAGTAACTTCTACAAAAGTACTGAAAATACTTTTTGTATTTTTATGTTTTTCTGAAAGTTCTGTTACTTTTTCATAATCATTTAATGCATCCAATATAATACCAGAAAAATATTTTAGTGTTTCTTTATATGTGACTGGTTTTAACTCATTTAAATGCAGTAATAGTGGTGTATCACTATTCTCACTTAAAAATAAAACTTTGTCATAATGCTCTTCAATTTTTTGAAAATTATTTAAAAGATTAATTTTGCTTTTAATATTCACTGAAATATTTTCGTTTAATAATACCACACCTTTGTTATCAACCACAAAATTTTTCTTTGTTAAAATTATACCAATATTCCCATCACCGTCTTTTGCTAGTGATTGGTATCCAATTGGTAATACTACATATCTTTTTACTAAAGAAATTAACCATTTTTTAATTTTATCATAATTGATAAAAATATAATGAAATAAAATAACTAAGAAAATTATCAAAAGTGTAATTGGTTCTATAATTTGAAAAATGTTTGCTAAATACATCATATAAGTTTATTTGTTTTTTATTATAAACGCAATTAAACTTATTTTGTTTCATTTTTTTAGAGATATTTTAAAAATAAAAAAAACCCCAACAGATTATGTTGGGGTTTTAATCAATACATTGTATTATTATCTGAATTTCTTACCTAAAATATTGTACCAAATATAAAATCCCACTTGGTATAGTATAAGAAACAACGCAGTTAAAGTAAGTGCATTGCTTGTAAAAGTTATGGTAAATGCTGTAATTGTGAATGGTGTTGCGCCAATTAATAATACTGTAACCAACAATCCAACAATACCAATTTTCTTTATTGTATAACCAAGGTGAAATAAATCTGTCAAAAAAACTAATGCAGTTGCCGAAAATAAAAACCTTTCCATAAAAATCAAATTTGATTTTTTGTGATACCAACCATATAAACCTTTAGTTGGTGCTGGTCTTTTGTCTTTTTTGTATTTGTTCCAACTTGTTTTGGCAACATTTTCAGTTTTAATCTCATAATCAACCAAACCTTTACCAAATCCCACGATAAAACAAGATATTAAAAATATAATGAATAATAGCATATTATTTTTTTGCGTCTTTATATATTTTTAACCTTTCCTCATAAGTTGTATCTGGTTTTACACTAAGTCCAACAACTTTCTTGTAATGTTTGTCAACAACAGCAAAAAGAACTGTTGATAATATGGCTAATGTAATCAAAACCATAGCTAAAACCTCAAGATTTAATGCAAATAATATAAATGCTAAAATAGCACCTACTAAGAATGATGGTAATAAGTAATCCCTTACTTTAAGACCTAAAAAGAATATTTTTTCCATTTGTTTGTTTTTTTTAAATAGAAAAAAATGACATTTTATTGGTTTTTTTCTATTAATTTTTTGTAATTTTCTAAACCAATTCTTTTTATTAACCCGATGAAAGTCTTATAAAAAATTCGACCTTTTATAAAATTACATTTCTTACAAGCCAACTCTATATTTTCAATATTGGTCTTACCGCCATTACACTCAGGTATTTTGTGGTCAAGAGTTAATTCGTCTGGTGGGTAATAATTTTCACAGTAATGGCACATACAAAAAAACTCATCCATATTGAAGGTTATTTTTTTTGCCAGTCTAATTTTATTTTCCCTAATGTATTTTTTACTTTTCTTCTGCATCAGCAAATAAATATTCTTCTTCTGTCAACCTAATAATATTGCTGATATTTATTGTTAAGTTATATGTTTTTAGTTGCTTTTCATAATAATCCCTTAACTCATTTACAGATTCCCTCATATTAACGAATGGCTCTTCTGTGGCTTTTTTATAAACACCAAAATTATAGTTATTTTCTAACATAACAACGTAAAAAACCAAGAAATATTTCTTTTCTTTTACTAATAATCCATCGTCTTTCTTTTTTCTACCAAAAATCATAGTCTTCTTTTTATTAAATAACAATATTTTTTTTAATAAATTACATATTTAATATAAAAATGCTTAAAAATCATAAACTAATAAATTTCACTGAAAAAAAGAATCTAAATTTAGTTGAAAGAAAATTCATTTCAGATTTAGTAAATAAATTGGAGGATGAAGAATTCATGGTATTGAAAAAAATAAATAAAATACTTTCAATGGTGTCTACAAACATATCAAAAATGACTAGACCCACTAATGAGGAGATAATTAATATTTGCAATATAATGGGTACTATAAAAGGTTATCTATTAGAAATTATTGAGGAACTTGGCATTTCAGATAATGAAAAATTAGAAACCGTCAAACTACTGCTTTCCTCTTCAAAACAAATTTTATTTGATTTACAAACATTATTGCAAAATAGAGTCAATAGCAAAGCCTTTAAAAAAGATACTATTGATGCTACAAAGTCAGAATATACAAAACAACTAAGTAAACATATTGAAGACAATATCAAAAGCATAGAAGAAACTAATAAATTTGTGGATAATATTATCAATAAATTTATGGAACTTAAAAGAAGCATATCTATAGGTAAATTCTCATTGAGTGAATCTTAGTGTTATATCATCAATAAAACTTAATGAATTTTCTGAATATTGAAATTGTAAGGATAGTATAATAATATTATCCTCAATTTCAATATTTATATTTTTAATTGTTATACTCTTGAAATATCTAGATACAGAATTTTTTAAATCATTGACCAAACTATCTTTTGTTGTATCATCATTTTGGTCAAATATAAAATTATAAATATTTGACCCATAATCTGGAAAAAAATATCTAGTGCCTCTCTGTGTTGTTAAAAATAAAATCAATTTACTTTTAATTGAGTCTGTAGATATTTTATCAAATTTGAATATATCTTTGGTTTCGTCAGAATACTCCAATGGGAATTTAATATTTAATTTTCTATTCATATCGCTATTTACTATAAATATCAAATAAATATGTTATATATCGGAGACTTAGTAGAAAATAGTATAGCGAAAGGTGAAAAAGCTATATTGGAATTAATGGAAACTTGCAAAAGGGATGAAACTCTTAAAGAATCAGTGACTGGTTATCTTGCTTTAAAATCAAATAACACAGTAAACAGAGAGTTCGCAAAGGAATTCATTGAGGAAAACATAAAAAAAATAAAATCTTTTGCATCAAAATCAAATAAATATTTGAAAAATGTTGAATTGAATGAAAATGCCGATTCAATGCGCAAATTGGTTTCATTCAATAAATCAGATTCTGAATATTTTGAAGGTTATTCTCAAATATTTGAGGCGGTATCAAAAAATGACCCAACTGATTTAGATTTGAATGCTGATTCTGAAGAAGATAATGAAATTCTTGAATTTGCAATGGATTATTCATCTGCTGAAGATAAGGATGAATATGTCACAGAATTAAAACAAAAAGCTAAAGATATTGCCATCCATGAAATAATGAATATGGAAACATTAGAAGAAGCTAAAAAAATTGCAAAGGCATCATTGAATTTGGGTAAAGTTCAAAAAGATGATTTCGAGAGTGTATTTGAATTATATAAAATTGTCAATAAATAATGGTAAATAAGGTTAAGAATATCGTTTTAAAACATATATATAATGAATCGAATACTTTTCTATCTAAAAATGATTATATTATTAATAATCCAAATGATAGAATGATTGGTGAAATTGGTGATGTTTTGGTGAATTTCCATAATCTTAGCCAACAAAAAATAAATTACCTTAGTGATGAAGAAGTAGATGATTTAATATACGTATTTCTAGCCTACATATATAATAACAATATTATTAAAAATGTTTTGGGTGAGTATGTTAATAGTAAAGTTGGTAATAAATATGATATATCTGACGCAATACAAAAAATAAGAGTTCTTTTGGTAAAAAGGAATAAAATTAGAGAGTCTTTGTTTATTGATAAGTACCCAAGTTGGGAAAATGTTAAAAAGTACGTTAAAGAAAATAATATTCCAGAATCTGAAACAGCAGGTTTAAGTTCCTTGATGTTGGAATTTTATTGGAAAAGTAAAGAAGACGCAAAAATGGATTATGTTGATATAATAAACAACGAACTTAAAAATACTCGCCAAGAATTATTTTTAGACACTTCCACACCACACAAATCAAAATATGTGATGACACATAAAGTACATGTGTGTGGTTGTGAAGAATTAGAATTGATTGATGGTGTTTTCCCAATACATTTGTTGATTGGAAAGCTAGAAGAAAAAAGTGACACACTTAAAGAAGCTGTTTTTCAAGGAAAGAAAGTAAAATTGAATAAACCAAAACGTGGTGGTTCTAAAAAATTCTATGTTTATGTTAATTCAAATAAAAAGAATTCTGATGGTGAGATAGTTGCTAAGAAAGTTTCTTTTGGTGATAAAAATATGTCTATTAAAAGGGATAATCCAGAAAATAGGAAAAACTTTAGGTCTAGGCATAATTGTGCTGATAAAACTGATAAAACAAAAGCTGGATATTGGTCTTGTAAATTTTGGTCAGATACACCAGTTTCAGAATTGGTTGAGGCTATGTCAAAAGGTAGTTTAAAAGAAGGTGACTACACTATAGACCCAAAACTTAGCGATAATATCAAAAGTAACACAAAATACTATGAGGGTGATAAAATTAGATGGTTTTCAAAAAATGGTAATTTAGTTGTTGTAAAATCTGAAGATATTGTTGAAATTTCTAGTGGAAACTTGACTAATTATGAAAAAGTTAAAACATACACAAAACAAATAGAGTCTTATGACGATATATTTGAATTAACAGTTGGTTATGCTTATGTTGATGAAGTGACATTCAATGACTTTTTAGCGCAGAGGAGTGGGTCTGATTTTAATTATCTAGATGGACATAAATTAACCACTAGTGATTTAACTTTGGATGAATATATTCAGATGGATGAAATTGATGATGTTGATGGCTTAGAATATGTTGATGATGAAGTAATGCAGATAATGGAAAAATACAGATTTTCAGGTGCATATTCTAAATTCAACCCAGATATAATAAAGGGAGAACTTGAAAAAGCTGATGAATATAATACTAATGAATCTGAAATAGAAACATTTCTTGATTTGGAGCAATCGTTATTTGATGCAATAGAAAATGAAAGTGGTGATTTCGGTAAACTTCGTTATCAATTGCGTGATGGTCATCATAGAGTTTTAGCTGCTATTGAGTGTGGTGAAACGTATATTGCTTTGGATGTTGTGCAAGATAGTATGAATTCATATAGAGAAAAATTGACTGTGGTGAATGATATATACATTGGCGAAAATTATATATCTGAAGAGGTTGATTTAACTGAAGATTATCCAAGTTCTTGGTCAATGGAAACCTTTTTATCATTGCCGAATAAAACAAAAAGGTTAGAATACGCCAAAAAACATTTAAAAAAATTGGGCTGTGGTTCTTCAAGATGTGCTTTTGATATTGATGGGGAAAAAGTTTTAAAAATCGCCAATAAAGGTGGTGATGTGAATCAAGGTACTGAACAAAATAATACTGAAATAGATATTGGTACTACTGATTGGTACAGCATAACACCAGAAATTTATGATTACGATAACGAGAATGGTCTTTGGCTCGAAATGGAAAAAGTTATACCATTTAAAAGTGAAGAGGAATTTGAAAAAAATACTGGGGTTTCAATAGATAGACTTACAGGGTTCTTAAAATCTATAAATTCTAGCAGGAAAGGCAATGAAAAATATGATGACTTGTGGGATAATGAGTCTTTCTATGATTTGGTTCAAATGATTCGTGGTACTTTATTGCCTGTTGGAGATTTTACAAAATATAATCATTGGGGACTAAATAAAAAAGGTGAACTTAAAGTATTGGATTTTGGTTTAACTGATGAAATTTTTAAGAAATACTATAAAAGGCACTAAATATTTAGTGCCTTTCTAGTTTCTTCAATAACTCTACAATATAATTCACTAAGCCTATCTTTATCCACATCATAAAAACCTTTCATAATTCTTGGCATGAATAGTTGCGTTAGTTTTATATTATTATATAAACAAAAATATTTTGACCCAAATTCATCATTCTTCGATGTTTCCATCATAAAAGCTTCCAGTATTCTACCAAATGTAGTGATAATACTTTTATCCCATTTTTTTTCTTCCAGTTTTTCAATTTTTGGTCTAGTATATACTGAATAAACTTCTTCAATTTCATATTTATCTTTATATTTTTCCAAAAAAGTAAAGGCTGGATTATGGTCAAACATCCCACCATCCACAAATTCACCATTAATCGCTTTGGTCATTATTGGTATTGCAGAAGTTTCCTCCATTGAAATCAAATATTCTTCATAAGATAACTCTTTTATGTTCCTAAAGTGCTTTTCACCATCTTTTAAACTAACTGCCATAGAAAAGCACTCAGCATAATCCCCTTCTTTATATTTTTCAAAAACTTCTTCAGTGATTACCCTTTTAACTAATTTTGTGATATTTTGTAAGCCAATATAATTCCTGCCGTTAATAATAGCTAATGCAGTTCTGCCTATTTTTAAATCACCATTTTCTTTTACTGGCGTTTTATCATAAAAGTCATCAATACATAAATTTAAGCCAATGTTTCTTATTTCATCCCATAGACCCATTGCAATTGGTACAGAGGCGATACCACCTGCTGATACACCAACAATAATGTCTGGCTTGTATTTCTTTTCTTTTATCAATACTTCTGTTGTTGCAACATGACCAATAAATTTAGTTCCACCCCCAGATAAAAATAGAAATTTCATTTTCATTTTATTTTAAATAATCAAAACACTATTTGATTCTATTTAATTGTAAATAATTAAAGTGAAAAAACAAATTTTAATTGAGAATATGGGTGGTATTTTACCCAGAAAAAAGATTGGTATAAATGAAAATTTAGGTGATTTCGATAGTAAGTCTTCAAGATTGGTTATAGATGAGAATGGTAATTACTTTATTTATGCATTATTGCAAAAATGCGATGCCGAAAATAAAAATGGTAGGATTTATCCAAGGCATGTATTAGAGCGTGAGGTTGATAATTATATGGAGATGGCTAAGAACACACGAAATGCCATTGGTGAGTGTGACCACCCAGAAGAATCGGTTATAATGCTTAAAAACTCTTGTCATAGAATTGTTGAGTGTTGGTGGGAAGGTGATGAACTATTTGGAAAGGTGGAGTTGCTAGTATCTAGACCGTATAAAGAAAATGGTTCTTTGCAAAATGATGCGGATAGAATTGCTATGCTGATTGAAGATTATGATGTTGTAATTGGTATTTCTTCAAGAGGTGTTGGTTCTTTAAACCAAAGAAATGGTAAAAATATAGTTGATGATGATTATGAACTAATCTGTTGGGATTTAGTACATACACCATCAACTTTTAATGCATACGCATTCGGTGAAGGTGAAAAACCTAAATATGAGAATAAGACAACAGAAAAAACATTGGTTGAAAATAAAGCATTAAATAAATTTATGAAATTTATGGATTAAATATCCATAAATTTCATAAATTTATTTTTAAGTCTATATTTTTTTACTCGTATGGAGTTTTCAGTCAAACCATCAATTTTAATTTCTCTATTAACCATTGATAATGCAAACTCTCTACTTTTCTCGTTCTTTATAGTTTCTACAAATTCGTGGTATAAATCAATATTTGACGATGGGTTAGACTTATTTTCCATCCAATCTGTCTCAAATGTATAATTTATTTCATTTATTTTTATTAAATCTTTGTAATAATTATTCATTGATGTGTAAAGATATTTAACCACATCATTTGGTTTGAATTTATCTGAATAAGCTTTTTCATAAATCTTATTGGCTTTCCCTTTTATAATGAAGTCACCAACTATATCAGAATTCTCCAATATATCAATTTTTGTTTTATTTAAATAAAATAGCAAGCCAAATTCATAAACACAGTTTATAAATTTTTCACTCTGCCTTTTTTCGTGACTTTCAGTTAAATTTTTCACTAATACATCTGGAAAATACTTCATACTTATTATTGTTGTTTTTTGAATATTCATTATAATCTTTAAAATTTTTAATCTTTATATTGTCAGAAATTACATTATTATTTTGTAATTCTAAAACGTAATTTACTGCGTTTTCTTGTGCCTTTGTGTCCCCCTCATCATAAACGATAAATGTTGGTGTTTTGTTTCTTTTTATTTTATCCATTAGGACTTCTTGTATCACTTTCCCATAAGTATATGTAACATTAGTATAAGGATATAATGAATAAGCGTCCATAGCACCCTCAAAAATAAAAAGTGGTGAGTTCCAATTTATATTACTTTCATTTAATATTCTATCCGTTTTTGGTATAGATATATTTTTTTTTAATAAAGTATCGTAATACGTTGCATAACTATACTTTGTGGATTTATGCAGATAATCGTTTAAACAGTAATAATTTAAACGATTATCTGCACCATATGATGGTATAATTACTTTACTCTTATAATAGTTTTCTTCTGAAAAAGAGAAATTATAATAATCTATACAATCATCACTAAAACCCCTTCCTTTAAGGTAATCATACAATACTTTTGAGTTCTCACTTGTTATTTTTGTTGTATTGCTTGGTAATCGAACCTCATAATACTGTTTTAATAACTCTTGCACATTTGAATCACCTTCACCTTCTAATTGGTCAATTAACTCTGTTAAGTATTCTCTACCATATTCTTTTACCAATCTACTAACATGACCACCATAACCATATACCCAACAATAAAATAAATTATTCTCAGTACTGTAATTAAGTTTATTGTTAATGTCACCACCTTTATGACTTGCATCATCTGATGGACAATTAAATGAGTAATTGTTGTTGCTTCTATTATAAGAGCCTAGAATGCTAGTTAGAATACTTATTTTATCCAAGTTTTTCTATATATTTTAAAATGTTAACTAAATAAATATTATTTTCTTTCTCTCTTTTAATATAATTAACCAATTTTTCAAATTTTGTATTTCCTTCTTCTCTTGGTGCAATTAAATCTACATGAATAAAATTTTCTTGGAAGTCCTTAACTTTTGATTTTAACTGTAAAATTTGTTCTTTTAATTTATCTAACTCTACAGTGTCAACAATTTGTGGTTTACCAACTTCTTTTTTTAATGATGCATTATCTTTTAATAATGCATCATACTTAACTTTCAGCTTTTGATAACTATTCACATTATTTACTTTTTTTATTTTTAAACCAATATGGTGTCATTGATTTTACATTATTTTCATATTCAATATTACCAAATACAAATCCGCTCCTACCCACTTTAAAATTTGTTTGAACCCAACCAGATGATGGTGAAAATGCTGGATAGCTAAAGTAATCGTAATCATCTGATGTCGCACAATCAAATAATGCTTGATGACTATCACCTTTAGACAATTCTATAAACTCAGCGTTTCTATAAATATTGTTTTGTTTGCAGTATTGGTCTATTCTCTCTGAGTCTTTTAAATCCAATTTGGGTTTAAACCCAAATTTCATATGTTTGGAATCTTTTCCATGTGTTAAAATAAAGCAATGTTTCCCTATATAATAATGAGACATGAATTTTCTCAGGTTATTTACTTTAACATTAACATATTTTAATTCCAGTATAGATTTTACCGCAGAATTTACAACATAACCAAATGCACCAGAATGGTTATCTTCACACACATTATTTAATGTAATACTATCATAATAATTTACTAACTCATCAATAAGTTTTATCTTAAAATTGACAGCAACATCAAAAGACTTTTGGTTATCCATATTTTGTGGCAAACCATGACCACCCCTAGTTGTCTGACCAGACCACCCATCCAGATAATCACCTAACTCGTCTATAGTTAATACATCACTTTTTTGATTATTAACTATAATTTTAACAACTTGATTTAAACGTGACATTAATTCTTCTTCATCCCACTTTAAATCATATAACTCAAAGCCATCAGAATTTGGATTCATTCCAATATGAATATCCGACATTACCAATCTATCAAAAGAATCAAAATCATCTTCTAAATAACTTTTATCTTTAACTTGTATTGGTTTAATATGTTTTTGTACTAATTCTTCAATAAAGTCAAAATTAATTTCCTCTAGTTCTTCAACAACTTCTTTGAAAGCAATGTTATAATACGGTACACCTGTATGTGTGATTAATTTCCAGCTTCTAATATCTTTTCTTGGTAGGTTATAAAATTGACAATATTCTTCTATTGACATCATTTTTCCATCAGAATCCAAGGCTGATAATTTTACTTCATCGACCTGAATATTATTCCCCTCTACTTTAACAACCCTAGTAAAATTATCTTTATTAAGATTTTTTTCAGTTCTACTCGTTGTAATACTTTTTGACGAGATACTACCATCACTACACAAACTATCATATTCTTTTGTTAGTTTGATATATTCATCATAGCCTTCTATTTCCTTACCTTTTTTTCTTTTCTTTTTAATTCTTGAAATTTGGTTAAATATTCTATTTCTGTTACCATGCAAATCTGCGGATGCAACATTTAATGTTACCTTGTTTTTAATTGCATACCTAATAATTTCTAAAGTGTTATCCATATAAGTTATTTTTTTTAGTTATATATAGTGTAACGTTTATTATAGTAAAATGTTTCAAAATATTAAAGTTATTTTTTTATATTTTTTTATAATTTTTTTATATAAAAGTTACCACGTCCTATTTAGAAAAAAAAGTTTAAATGGCAAACCAAAAAATAAAGGATTATTTAGAAAAAGTTGAAGCTTTCAAAAAAGGGATTATAGAAAGTGTAAACACTCAAAATTCTAATTCAGATGCCAAAGTTAAAGCCCAAGCAATTTTAGAGGCTTTAAAACAACAAGATGAGTCCTATGATGGGACAGTTGAAGATGAGGTGGAAAATCCACTAGACAGAGAATTAGAAGAACTAAAAGAGGTAATGAATGGAATTACCGAAGATGAAGAAGCCGAATTAGAAAAATTGGCTAATGAGATTGTAAGTGATGTTGAAAGTTATGGTGATGCCGAAGCTGATGTAGAAGGTGGTATGGATTCTGATGGTGAATCCGATGAAGAAGTTGTGCAAGAATCCGATGATGAAATTGAATTCGAATTTGATGACGAAGATGTTGACATCATGGAAATGTCTGATGAGAAAGATATGGATTCTGAGATTGAAGACCCAATGGGTGATTTATCCAAATTAGAAATGAAAAAAAGCAATTATGAGGATAAATTAACTGATGAGCTAATGGAAGAACTTATTGGTATGGAAGACTTCGATGAAGTTGTATCTGATGAGGAAATGGATGACGAAGGAATGGATGAAGGGTATGGGAAGTTCATGGAAATGGCTCAAAAATTGGAATCTTGTGGAAAAAGCGTAACTTCTGAAAACATGTCAATAGCTTCATTATTTGGTAATGATGAAACACAACTTGAAGAATCAATGGTTGAAAAATATGTTGAAAGATATAACGCCAAAGATGAAAATATGTCAAGGAATTATACTATTGGCAAAGGAATGAACAAAAAGGACGAATTTTATCCTAAAGAGCTTACTAGAATGGAAGAAAAGTTAAGCAAAAGGAATAAATTAATTGGACAATTGGTTGAAACAAATCAAAAAATGGAAAACGCATTGTCTGAAGTAACCTTATGGAACGATAAATTAAGTAATTTAATAAGTATAAGCACTAAGCATGATTTAAATAAGCATGAACTTGGTAGAATTGCTGAAGCTTTTGAAAAAATTGATAGTTCTGATAAGTTGTCACAATTTTATGGCAAGCTTGATGAGAAATATACAAATTCAAAAGTGAATTTTGAGAAAAAGCTTAAAGCTGGGACTCAAATAATAGAAACAAAAACTGATAAAGTAAAAATCGTAGAAAAGAAATCATACGATGATACATCAGAATATGTAGAGAGATTTAAAAGATTAGTTAACTTTAAATAAAAATGGATAATTTTATTAAAAATGGTGGTGTAGGCCGCATAAAATACAATAGACTCGCAGAAGATAGGCGACTTATTGTTGAAAATTGGGAAAAAAGTACACCTTTCCTAGAGGGTCTTACGGGACACAAAAAAGAGAACATTGCAATGCTTTTTGAAAATCAAGTAGGTCATATGTTGAAAAAAGGAATGTTGAATGAATCAGCTACAGCTGCAAACAGTGGCAGTTTTGAGACAATCGCTTTCCCTTTGATTAGAAGAGTTTTCTCTAACCTTTTGGCTAACGAGATTGTATCAGTACAAGCTATGAACGTTCCAATCGGTAAATTGTTTTATATGAACCCAAAAATTTCAAAGAGATTTGATGATGAGGACTTCACAGGACATTTCAGACATTATAATCCAGATTCGGCTTACAGAAATGCGGCTAGAGTTAGGAAAATTTACTCTGAGGGTTTGGCTTTGACCGCAACAACTCAAGAATTGACTCAGTACGAAGAAGTTTCATTGTATGATATTTACTACGCTACTTTAGAGCAACAATTCGGTGGTGGCTTGTTTGACAGAAGCAAAGGCAAAATTGAGCCAGTTACTGGTGCTGTTGTTTATGATACTGGTAAATATACTGTTGGTGTAGATGGTAAAATTTTAGCTAAGATTACTGGTTTTTCTACTGATGACCAAGGTAAATTGATTGGTGGTTCTGGTGTTCCTATGGATACTGAAGCGTTCCTATCGTCTTTGAAAGTTTATCCTTCTGGTGGTTCTTTAATAGTTGGTGCTTCTGGTGATGCAAAATATAACCTAACTCCTGCTGATGAGGTTGTTTGGACTGTTAATGCTCAGAAATGGGGTCAATCAATGGTGAATAACTCTGGTGAACTTGAAATCGTTTTAGATTTAAGATACCCAGAATCTGATTATGTACCATATTCAACTGGTTCTACTACTGATTTTGTATTCGCTTACAACAAATACTGCGATTTAGAGCAAGATTCTGAAATGGCGCAAGTTAAATTTGAGTTGGATGAAGTAACTGTTGCTGCTACAACTAGAAAAATGAACGCTTCTTGGACTCCTGAATTGGCACAAGACGTGATGGCATTCCAGTATATTGACGCTGAGGCTGAATTGACTGCATTGCTTTCTGAAACTGTTGCTGCTGAAATTGATTGAGAAATTATTA
>Ga0114918_10002891_pt1 | contig 15260 bp, 5 predicted proteins | sample LantaG_FD_87015 | JGI IMG/M metagenome (GOLD analysis project Ga0114918, IMG submission 87015) | Deep subsurface microbial communities from Baltic Sea to uncover new lineages of life (NeLLi) - Landsort_02402 metaG | ecosystem: Environmental > Aquatic > Marine > Oceanic > Sediment | place: Baltic...
CCGGCGGGGGGGGCGGGGCGGGGGGCGGGGGGGGCGGCGGGGCCCGCGCGCCCCCCCGGGGGGGGGGGGGCCCCCCCGGCCCGGGGGGGGGGGGGTGGGGGGGGCCCGTGTATTTTTTTTTTTTTTTTTTTTTTGAAGGAGAAGAGGTTGAGAGGCGACGACAACGACGAAAGACTTTCCTTCTCTCTCGCGCGCGAGCAAACAAAAACCCCAAACCCTCTTCTCAACACGGCCACTCACGCGCGTGACGGGGGGCTCAACTTCCATGGCGGAGAAGTCTTGGGTTTTGGCGGTCGGGGTGAAGGAAGGAGCGGGGGCGAGGTTGAAGGATGAGACGAGCAGCAGCAGAAGAAAAAAAGTGTGAAGAGCGAAGGGAAAAAAAGAAAAGAAAAAAATCCGCTTTGAGTTTCAAAAACTCTCTCTCATCTTCTTTCCCTTTTTTCTTTCTTCTTCAATTCGAGAGCCCAATCCCCACGTCTTCCCGACCACCGAATGCTCTCTCGCTCCCGCAGGGAGACACGAAACATCAGCACGCGCACTTCACCCATGAAGGCTGCTGCTGCCGCCGCAGCAGCAGCAGCAGCAGCTCGCCCGCGCGACCCGGGAGAGGAAGCAACAACGTCGTCGACATCGATGGCCTGTTCTTCCGTCGAGGCCTTCCAATACCCCGACTCGGGCGCCTTTGTGGAGCACCGCCTGAGCTCCGGCTGGCGCCTCTGGGAGCGGCGCAGGTCGTCGAATGCGCCCTCTGGTGTGGCGGCCGTCGAGACCAAACGAGGCTCCACGACGGTCGACGCCGCCGCGGCCAAGGGCGAGAAGAAGAGCAAGGCCAAACAGTCGCTGCATCAACTCCTCGACGACGACGACGTCGCTCATTCTTCCGACTCGATTCGCGCCTCCGTGCGCGCCGCTCTCCGCGAGGACGCCTCGCTTGTGGTACCTTCGGATGAGAACAGGCTGTCTGGAGGTGTTCACGGGAAGGGAAAGATCGGAGAGGCTCTCGAAAGCCAGGGAGAGAGGAGGCGGATTGGGTCTTCGTCGCAGCAGCAGCAGCAGCTGTCGACGGCGACGATTCTCGCCGCCGCCGCCGCCGCTCCTTCGACGACCTCTGCTCCATCTTCCTCCTCCTCCGCCGCCCTCGCCGCGGCCTCCGCCGCCGCGGTCTCCCGCTCCCTCGACGCGGCCCTGGCCAGCGTCGCCGCCGTCTCGGCCTCCGTGACCTCCTCCTACGACGCTTCGTCGGCGGCGGTTGTCGAAGGCGGTTTCGGAGGCGGCGCTGAGCTCGTCCGCACCCTCGCGCCGTTCCTGGGGCGCGCCGCGCGCGCCAAGGCCCCCGCGGCTGCCGCCGCGGCCGCAGCCGCCCTGGCCGACGCGGCCCTGCGCGACCCCGTGGCGCGCGGGGCCCTGGAGATGGACGCGGGCGTGCTCGCCTCGGTCGCGGCGGCGCTCTCCTCCGAGGGGGCTGGGGCTACCGCCGCCGAAACCTCGAAAGCTTCCGTTTCTTCCTCCCAGACCTCGCTGCGCTCCGCCTGCGCTCGCCTGTTGGCCGTGGTCCTCACCGGGGAGGCCACGCGAGGGGACGCCGCCGTCGACCTGCAGGCTACCGCCGCCGGGGCCGCGGTGGCCCTGCGCTGGGGAGCTGTGAGCTCAAGTGCTTCCTCTTCCTCTTCTTCTTCATGCTCGTCGTCGGACGGCGCAGCCATCTTCGAGTCCCTCGCCAGGCGCTCCTCTGCGTCCAGGAGCGCCCTGGCTTCCTCCGGGACTGTCGTCGCGGCGGTGGACGCCCTTGAGCGGTGGGAAGAAGCAGCAGGAGAATCGAACAACATCAGCAAAAGCAAAAGCAGCGAGGAAGAGTCACTCCGCGCCCTCTGCTCCGGGCTCGGCGCGCTCTGCGCCGCCGCGACGGCGCCTGCCTCCCCCGGTGCCAGATGCGTCTCGGACAACGGAAGCTCTTCCTCTTCCTCTTCCTCTTCTTCGGGGGGCTCTTCCCCCGGTGACCACGGGAGGAAGAAGGAGGCGACGACGAGGAAGAGCGCGAAGAAGAAGGTCGCCGCCGCTGCTGTTGTTGCCGAAGACGACGAAAACTCTGGCGAGGCCGCCGCGGCGGCGCAGGCAGCCGCTGCCGGCGCCCCTCGCGTGCTGGTACGCCTGATCGAGAACAGGATGAAGAACTCCAGTTCTTTCTTCGCTTCGCAAGCGACAGTGGCGGCGGCGGCGGGGGCCCTGGCCGACCTGTGCCAGGCAGCGGGGCCCGGGGCGGCCGGCGCCGCGCTCTCCGCCGGGGCCGCCGCGGCGCTCGTCTCCACGATCGCTGGGGTGTTAGAAGACACCAACGGCGACGCTTCGAACTCCCTGGCGCTGGGGGCTGCCGCGGCGCGCGCTCTCGCCTCGCTGGCCGTCGAGGCGCGCGCCGAGGTCCTGGGTCCGCTGCTGGTGGCGCCGGCGGTCGAGGGCGGCGGCGCGGCCGAGGCGCTCGTGGGTCTGCTCCGACGCGCTGTCTCGAGGTCCTCTTCTTCCTCAGCATCAGCAGCAGCATCTGCTGCGGCCTCGCGCTCTGCTGCTGCAGCGATCGCGGCGCTCACCGCCCCTCGAGGAGGAACGATTTCTTCTTCTTCTCCTTTAGACGCCGTGGCTGCCTCCTTTGCCGAAGCCGGGGCGATCCCTCTCCTCTCCTCGGTCGTCGCCGCAGCGTCCTCGGCAGCGAGTAACACCTCTTCTCCGATAAGGACCGACACGAGGCTCGCCTCCTCGGCCGCGGCTGCCCTCGGCAACCTCGCGTCCAGCCTGCGCGGGACGCTCGTGGGAGTGGCGATCGACGCTGGCGCGCTCGTCGCGCTGGCCCGCTGCGTCCGCGACCTGCCCTCCGCCGCAGCCCAGCTGTCCGCCGCCACCGCTCTCTACTCGATCGCCGCCGTGTCTCCCGGTCCCGGGGCAGCCGCTGTCTCCGACGCCTGCCTCTCGCGCGACAGGGCGACGGCGAGGGCCGTTGCTGCGATGCTCGACGCGCCGGCGTGGCAATCGCGCACCGCAGCCGCTTTGCTGCTGGCCGCCTCTCTCAGCGGGCACGTCGCCGCCAGGGCCGCAGCCGACGCCGGGTGCGTGCCCGCGCTGCTGCGGCTGTTCTCGCAGGGGAAGGGGTCTTCTTCGATGATGGCCGCCGCCGCGGGAGGAGGAGGAGGAGCTTTTTGTTCGTCCTCCTCTTCGCCCGCTTGCTCTCCGGCGTCGTTTCTGAGGAAGCGACGAGGCGGCGGCGGCGGCGGCGGCTTCTTCTTCGCCCGCGCTGCTCGCCCACCGTCGCCTCCCCCGCTGGGATATGGCCTGATGCTTCTGCGGTTCTCCGTCGCTGGTGGACAGGCAGCGGCAGGGGCTGCCCTGGGCTGCCTCGCAGGCGCCGGATGCCTCGCTTCCTCTTCGGAAGGAGCAAGCGGAGTTGGGAAAGTCGCGCTCGCCGCGGCGCCGGGCTTTGCCGAGCTGCTGAGCAGGAGCGCCGGCAGGGACAGGGACCTCTCCTCGAGGGCCCTGGCCGCGGCCCTGAGGGCCGACCTGGCCGCGGCGGGGGCCCCTCCCAACGCTCTGGCATCGATCGACGCTGCGTGCGCTTCCGCGGCCGCGACGGCTCTCCCGGCAAACGCCTTTGTGGTCGCCGGCGGCGGCGGAAAAGACCCGGGCGACGAAGAAGTTGAGAGGGCGTCGTCGCGCTCCGGCAACGGAGGAGGCTGGAATCGCAAGAAGCAGCAGCAGCAAACCGCCGCTCCCCCCTCCTACACTTCCTCTTGCTCCTCCTCGCCTGCCCCGGCGGTCTCGACCTCCGCCATCGCCCCTCGCGGCGGCTCGGCGGTCGGGAAGTGCGCCGCGGCGGTGGCCCACGGCTTCGGGCCCTCGCGCGCGCCGTTGCTCGGCGGAGCGACGAGCGGGGCTGAGGGGTCGGGCCCGCCCGTGGTGCTCTGGAGGGCCAGCGCTCTGCCCGTCGCGGCAGTCGTCGAGCGGGAAGCTGCTGCTGTTCCCTTGCTGGGGCTGCCGCCTTCTGCCGCCGAGGTCTTGCTTCCCGGAACGACCCCACGCGAACGGCAACAACAAGAAGAACACGAACACGAACAGCAACAGCAGCAGCCTCTCCGCCGCCGCCGCAGGGAGTCCACTCCGCTGGGACCCCTCGCCGCGGCGATCGCGGCCACGCCCTCGCTGATGGAGGAGTGGCTCGCGCGCGGGAACACCAACAGGAGCAGCAACAGCAGGGGCAGCAGGAGGCGAAGGACAGGCGAGAGCAAGGACAGCAGCAACGGCAACAACGGCACCAGCAGCAACGGCGGCGAGAGCAGGAGCAGCAGCCTCGCCGGCGACCGCCCGCCTCTCAGCGAGGCCACCCGCAGGCACACGAGGCGCGCGGCCGAGATCGCGAGGAGCTTCTTCCTGGTCGAGGCCCCCTCGAGCAGGACCGCGGTCGGGCCGTGGGACGACGACCTCAGCGACAGGTCGTTTGACGAGAACGAAAACGACGACGAAGAAGAAGACACGCCGCCGGCGCTTCAGGGCGATGTCGCTGCCGCAGCAGCAGCAGCAGCAGCAGCGGTGACTCCCTCTTCTAACGTGCGGGCTAATGCGGTTGCTGCTCCTGCTGCCGCTGGAACAGGAGGAGGGGCCCCTGCGTCGCTCGAGGCGCTCTTCGCCGCGGCGGCCAGCGCGCTCCGCGACGACGAGGCCGACTTGGTCGCCGCGGCGATCCGGGGGGACCTGGCCACGCCCGCCAAGGCCCCGGAAGCCGTAACAGCTGCTGCTGCTGCTGCCGCTCCTGCACCGGCTCCTCCTCGCCGCGTCTCCTCCGCCGGCTCGGGCGCCTCCCTGTCCCCGCCGGCGGCCGTCGTCGCGACGGTCGAGGCTCTCTGTGACGCCACTGCCGCCGCGACGACGACGGCGGCGCTGACGCCGGAGGCTTCCGTCGCTGCCAATGCTGCTGCAGCTTCCGATGTCCCCCCTCCTCCTCCTCTTCCCGCCGTCGCCGCGTGTGTCGCTTCCTCGGCGGCTGCCTCGGAAGACGGAGCCATTTTCATTTCGCGCCAGCAACAACAGCAGAGACCGCACTCGAGGCTCGGGAGCGCCGCCTCGGTCCGGTCGTCGAGGTCGGACGCCGTTTCGACCTCGTCGTGGAGCCGCCTGCCCCCGCCTCCTCTGCCCCTGCCGCCCAACATGGAAAAGTCGCTGCGGAGTAGCGGGGGCAGCGACAGGAGCAGGAGTAACAGCAGGAGGACGACCGTTTCGAGCTCTTTGGGCGAAGCGTCGTCGTTCCCGTCGGCGGCGACGGCGACAGTGGAAGAAGAGAAAACTCGACCCGCCTCCGCCTCGGCGTCGCTGCCCTCTCCGACGCCCTCCCGCGACGCCGTCAACGCCAGACGCAACTTCTGGGAGGAGCGCGTCTCCAGGAGCGGTAGCGGGAGCAAGAAGAAGGCAGCTTCGGTGGCTTCTTCGGTTCAGAGGAGCAGCTCGAAGGACAAGGAGGTGGAAGTGGAGCCTGCCGCTGTTGCTGCTTCTGTCGCCGAAGAGGAAGACAAACAAGACCAACCTCATCAGCAGCCAGATGAACCCGTGTCCTGCGACACGCCGAGGCTCCGCAAGGAGGCCGCGTCTCCGGAAGCTACCGCTGTCGTCGTCGCTTCTGCTGAGGAGGAAAAGGCGAAGAAAGAAGAAGAAGAACAACAGCAACAGCAACAAGAAGAGCAACCGAAAAAGGCTCTCGTCTTCCCTTCCTTCGCGTCTCCCTCCGCCGCCGCCGCCGGCGACGTCAAGTCCAAGGTCCTCGCCTGGCCCAAGTTCGCCGAGGCCGCCTCACAGCGCCTGCGCAGGAGCCAGAAAAGCGGAAGCGGAAGCCTTTTTTCTTCCCTCTCGACGCCGGCGAGGGAGGCCGCCGCCGCGGCCGGCGCGGCGAGGAGGGCCGCGCTGTCGGCGCTCGAGGCCGCCGCGGCGAGGGCCGGCGGAGAGTGGCCCGTCACGACGCTGGACGTGCGCGGGTGGGGCGCCGCGGCCTCGATCCCTTCTCCCAGGGAAGGAGGAGGAGGAGGAGGAGGTGAAAATGACTCTCTCTCTGACGCCGTCTTCCCGGCCGACGGCAGCTCGTTCGGGATCCCCCCGCGGCGGAGCGCTTTTCCTTCCGGCTCCGGGGCCTCCTCGCTGCTCGTGGTCGAGCGGTGCAAGCTCACCGCCAGGGTCCGGGCCAGCGGCGGAGGGGCCTCGGCGGCTCCTGCTCCTGCTGCTGCTGCTGCTGCTTCCGCGGGCAAGATCGACCGCGAGTCGCTGCTGCGGAGGTCGCTGAGTGGGCTGCGGGCCTCGATGAGCAAGTCGGGGAGGTCGAGCGCGAGCAGCGGCGGCGGGAGGAGGAGCAGCCTCGGAGGAGGAGGAGGAGGAGGAGGAGGAGGAGAGGTCGCTGCTTGAAAAATTGCCTTGTTTTTAGATTTCGGGAGCCATTAGAGCTGCTCATCGTGCGTGTGTGAGTACAGTAAAGAGAGCGAGAGAAGGAAAAGAGAAAGAGAAAGAGAAAACGTGAAAAGAACAAAAGAGTAAAACAAGAAAAATCAGAAAAAAACTGAAAGAGAGCGCCTGGTGCTCTCTCTCTCGTCGTGATGAATTGAATTCATAAAGGGTGTTCCTCGTTTCGTTATATACTTCTACACGTTTTTTTCATTCTAGATCAGGCTCCCGCTCGGAGGAGGGGGCCGCGGTGGTGCTGCGGGCTGAGGAGGAGGCGGCGGAGGCTGCTGCTGCTGCTGCTGCTGCTGTTGAGGAGCACCTCCGCCACCGCCTCCTCCTCCTCCGCCGCTGCTCTGCCCCGAAAACCTCGACGCGAGGCCGGCGAGCAGGTTCTGCCCGGCGCCCTCCCCGGCTCGGAGCAGCCCCCCCAGTGCAGCCGCGGCAGTCGCGGCGACAGGGGCGGGGGGCTGAGAAGCAGACGCGGACGGAGCAGCTCCGGGAGCAGAGGTAGACGAAGATGACGAAGAAGCAGCAGCCTTGGCCGAAGAGGCCGCCGCTGCAGCAGCAGCGCCGGCCTGCCTCCTCGCCAGCGCGTTGAGCCTCCTCCGAAGATCGGCCGCGTCGACGAGCAGCGACGACAGCGCGGCGCGGACGGGGCCGTCGCGATCGTCATCGTTCGAACCATCGAGCCCGGGAGCCTGCGCCAGAGCGCGGGCCTCCGCGAGCAGCGGCAGCAGCTGCGCGTCGGACGCGTCGAGCGCCGATAGCAGCGCCTGCGGGGAGTCGAGCGTCAGGCCGAGGCGGTCGACGGCCGCGGCGGCGAGGCTGGAGCGGAGGCGCTCGGCGGAGGAGAGGAGAGAGGAGAAAGAAGAAGAGGGAGCTGCTGCTGGAATTGGAGCGGCTGCATTGCTGGACTTTGCAGCCGCGGCTGCAGCCTCTGCTGCCGCCGCTTTTGCCATCGCCGCAGCGGCCTCCCCCTCGGCCCTCGAGAGCTCCGCGGCAGTCGCCGACAGCTGCGCGTCGAGGCGGTCCCTGTCCGCGCACGCGGAGGAGAACTGCTCGAGCAGACGGTCGCGCTCGGCCTCGAGGGAGGCGATGGCGGCGAGCGCGTCGTCGTCGTCGTCGTCGTCGCGGGTTTCTCCGCTCTTGTCGTTCTTCTTCTTTTCCTCTTTTTCCTCTTCTTCTTCTTTTGTCGCCGCGTTGGCGAGTTGCTGCTCGAGAGCAGAGGCCCTCGAAGCGCTCTCGGCCAGCTGCTGCTGCAATCTCTCGGTGGCCTCCTTCGCTGCCGCGGAAGCAGAGGAAGCCTCTCCCTTGGCCTCGGCCAAAGCTCGCTCGAGAGAGGCGAGCTTTTCGGCGTCGGCGGAAGAAGAAGAAGAAGCGTTTTCGGCTGCTGCCGTCGCTGCTGCTGCTCTCGCCACTTCTTTCTTCGCTTCCTCCAGCTCCCGCTCCCGCTTCTCGAGCTCCGCGCCGGCCTCGCGGAGCTTGGCTTCCATGTTCGAGAGGGAGGCCCTGGAGGAAGCTTCGGCCGCAGCAGAAGCTTCGCGGGCCTCGGAGAGCTCCCTCTCTGCGGCAGCGAGCTTGCGTCGGAGCTCCTCGGCCGCAGAAGTGGCGGCGGCGGCGGAAGAAGAAGAAGAAGCCGCAGCGTCAGAGGCCGCAGCAGCAATCTTCGCTTCCGTCTCTGCGGCGGCAGCCTTCGCCGCTTCGACCTCTGCCGCGAGGGAACCGGCGCGGGACTCGGCGGCGTCAGCCCTCGCCTCGGCCGCGGCGACGAGCGATCCGGACTCTTCGAGCCGAGAACGGAGCTCGTCTGCTTCTTTCTTCTGGGCTGCCGCTGCCGCTTCCGCAGAAGCAGCGGACGCAGCGGCAGCAGCGACCGCGGCGGCGGTATCAGCAGCAGCAGCGACGGAGGCCGCAGCGCTCCCTTCCTCGCGAGCCGACCTCTCCTTCTCCTTCTCCAGCTCCTTGCGCAGGGACTTGATCTCCTTCGCGAGGACTTTGGCGTCGGAGCGCGCCTTGGCCGCCGCGGCGGCCGACTCCGCCTTCGAGGCCTCGAGCGCCGCCAGGGCTTCGCTGAGTCGCCTTTCTGTCTCTGCGGCGGCTTCAGAGGAAAAAAGAGAAGAAGAAGCCACCGCAGCAGCGGCATCAGATGCTTCTCTCCTCGCCTCGGCTATCTCTTCCTGGGCCCTTCGCCTCTCCGCCTCGGCCGCCGCCGCTTCGGTTTCGGCCTTGGCTTTCGCTCCTTTCGCCTCCGCCACCTCGAGCTCCGCCCTCTGGAGCCTGGATCGCAGCTGCTCGACCTCCGAAGACAGAGCAGAGACCGCGGATGAGGTCTTGGTATCCCGCTCCTCCTCCTCCTCCTCCGACCTCTTCCGGTCGGCGAGCACCGCCTCCAACGCCGACACCCGGTCTCCGAGGACTTCTTTCTCGGCCTCGGCGGCTCTTAAAGCTTCCACGGCGGCCCGCAGGTCCAGGGCCGCCGTGACCAGCCTGGCGCGGAGCTCCCTGGAGGTGGCGCGGAGGGCGGCGCGGTGGTCGACGGGGAGGGCGAGGCGCGGCGGCGGCGGCTGTTGTTGAGGAAAAGCGGAGGGGCGCTGCTGCGGCGAAGGAGGGACAAAAGTCGCCGCCGAGGCCGAGGCCGACGGAGCTCGCTGTCGTTGCCGCTGCCCCGCTCCAACGGGGGAGGAAGACGTCTCAGAGGAGGGCGCCGTGGAGAGCGAGGGGGCGCGCAGAGAGGAGGCCGGGGGAGAGGAACCCAAGTGGCCGTTGTCCTCGTTCGCGGCGGCAGCAGCAGCAGCAGCAGCGCTGCTTTCTCCTCCTCCGTTGCTTTCATCTCCTCCTCCGCCGCCGCTCCTCTGCTCGACGGTCCTCGCGGCGTCCCCGAGCTCCAGGAACGCCTGCACCGGCCTCGACCGCGCTGCGCCCTGGTGCGCCACCACCCGCCAGAGCCATGCCTCCAGCTCCCGGCGCCGCCGGTCGACGGCCCTCGCCTCCCTGAGCGGGCCCGCGAGCGACCTCTTCGGCGGCAGCAGCTCGAGGCCCGCCGAGGCTTTCGGGCCCAGCTCCTCCTTGAGACGCTCGTAGAGCCTCTCGAAGTGCGAGTAGCGGCGGAGGACCGACCGGACGCGGGGATCGCCCGTGGGAGGGAGGACCTTGACCTCGACGCGGTAGAACTGAGTAGGGGTTGAGGTTGAAGAGAGACAGAGAGAGAGGTGGAAGTGAGCAAACAAGAAAAAAACGACCATCGACGCTTCCTCTGAAAAAAGAGCGTTGCGAAACGCTCGCGAGTTTTATTGGATACAAGGCGCTTTTGGTCTTCAATTCGACTCTCATAGATGACGGAGCCAGCTCTGACGACGCCGGGCACGAGAAACGAGCACCGAAGCGGCTCCACGCGACGCAGGAGAGCGAGAAAGGAGCCGCCGCCGACGAACAAACAGACGCATGCCCCCATCGAAATTGACAATCGATTCAACTTTTCTTTTTTTCCCCTTTTTCCCTTCTCTTTCCTCACCACGACGGGCTCGTCGCTCTCGAGCGTCGTGGTCGTCCACGACGGGACTGTCACGCTAAACTTCCATCCCGACGGAGCGCTCATGATGAGCGAGAGACGAGAGAGAGCAGAAAGAGAAAGCGAAACGAAAAAAATGAAGAAAAAAAATCGTCGAAAAAAACTCAACACTCTTCACACGACACTCTCTCTCCCTCTTTCTTTCCCTATTTCACCTCCCGCCACACCCCCTTGAAAACCTCGTCCTCCAGCAGCGACATCGCGCTGCTCGCCCCCGCCGCCCTCCTCTTGAGCCCGCGAAGCAGCCGCACGGTGTCGCCGTCGCCGAGCGCGGACGAGGATTCCGAGATCGAGAGCAGAAGGATCCCGCAGAGGTAGCTGACCCAGAGAGCGTTGGTGCTCGGGTGAAAGCTCTCCCAGTCTCCTCTGGAGACCTTCGCCATCGCCCGGTACGTTTCCGACTGCGGTTCGCCCTTGGGTCCCTTGAAGAGCACGGGGTCGGAGGAGAGGTCGCAGTAGGAAGCTGGGGGTTGAGGTTGTTTTTGGTTTTTCGCTGTCGTCGTCTTTGGTCCTCCTTCTTCTGCTCCAGCTCTTTCGCCTCCCTCCGAGTCGCAGCGGGACAGCGTGAAGTCGATCAGCCGCACCCTCAGCCTCGCGGCGTCCTCCCTCAGGGCGAAGGAACGCCCGCCGACGCGAAGGAGAAGAGGAGAAGAAGGAACGCTTTTCTTCTGTTTGGCTCCCCTCTTGGCATTCGCAGTCTCCGGCGCTTCGCTTTTTAACAAAACGTTGCCCCAGTGCAGGTCCCGGTGCTCAAACCTCAGGGCCCCCTCCGCGGCGGCGAGCGCGCCCGTCACCTGCGCCAGCAGCGACACGACGTCGGTCTGCGTCCTCAGGATCGATGACGGCGAAGAAGAAGAGGAAGCTTTCAGAGCGGACTCGAGGTCGCAGCCCCCATCGTCGGCGACAAAGACGGCGTGCAGCACCCGCGCATCCCCGGCTCTCGACCCCGGGTGGAGGTTCTCTGTTCCTTTCTTCCGCTTCCAAGAGTCCCACTCCGTGGCCAAGGTCCTCGAGTAAGGGCCCGAGCAGATGCCGACGGCCCTGGTGGCGCAGAAGCCCGAGGTGGCGTCGTCGGGCAAAGAGGACGAAGAAGAAGAAGAAGAAGGAGAAGAAGATGCGTTTTCGTCGTTTTCAGAGGTCAAAGTCGAGGTCGAAGAGGTCGAAGTAGAGGTCGAGAGCGAGAGCGAGAGGGAGGTCAGGGCGAGCCCGATCTCCGCTTCGGCCAGCAGCTCCGCGGCGGTCTTGATCACGCCGTCGTCGATGATGTCGTCCTCGTCATCAGCATCCGGAAGAGAAGCTTCGCCCTTCGCCACTGCCTCCTCCCACTCTTTGTTTTTCCGAGCGGCTTCAGCGAGGATCGCCGAGGCGTCGCGCTCGCTCGCGACAAAGGGGACGACCTTCACCACGGCTCCGCCGCTGCAGCGGAAGGCCTCGCCAAAGGTGCCCTCGCCGCACTTGGTCACTCCGGCCAGGCAGACGTGTCGAGCGAGCAGGGAGTCCATGGTGGGGAGGTTGTGCCGTTCGTGCTCTTGGCCGCAGACGCGGAGGAGGCGGTGGAGAGGGGAGAGAGCAGGAGGAGGAGAAGAGGAGGAGGTCGGAGGAGGAGGAGAACAAGGGGCGACCTCTTCTTCTTCCTTCTCCGCCGCTTCCTGCTCCTCCTGCTCCTTCGCCACCGATCCGAGGCGGCTCTTGCGCCTGGTCGACGCCTTCGCCTTGTCCCCGACGGGCGAGGGCGTCAGTCTCAGGCGGGAGAGAGCCGCCCCGAGGGCGCGGGCGGGGTTGGTGCTGCTCTTGGTGTTGTTATTGCTTTTGTTGCTCGGAGTCCCTGCCGCCGCAGATTCCTCTTCTCTTTCTTCCTCCTCCTCGCCTTCCTCTTCCAGCGGCAGCATCAAGGGGGCAGGGCTCGATGGCGCCTCAAGCTCCTTCCCATCCTCGCCTGCGAGGTGCGCCGCCGTGCGGCCCCTGCGGCGCGTGACGCGCTTGCCGGTCGAAGGGAGGCGCGGGCCAGCCTGCTGCTGCTGCGCTTGCTGCTGCTGTCGTCGACGCTGCTCCTCTGCAACCGCCGAGGCGACCGCCGCGGCGGGGCTCGGCGTCGGGAAGGCCGGCCTCAAGTCCACGGGGGCGGGAGCAGGGGAAGAATCAGCAGCATCAGCAGCGGCACTGGGGGAGGGCGAGGCGTCGGGGAACGCTCCGTCGTCGACCTCAACCATTATTAGAGGAGAGGGCGACGCGTCGGCAAACGTCGGCAGCTCTTCTCCCTCTCCCTCTCCTTCCTCTTCCTGCTCTTCGTCGGCAGAGGAGCTTCTTCCCTTGCCCCTCGTCTCCTGCGCCGCAGGGGTGAGGAAGAAGTCTGCCGCGGCGCCGCGGCGCGGGCGCGAGGCGGCCGCGGTGAGAGTGACCGCTGTCGCCGCCGCCGCCGTCGCTGCCGCCGCCGTCGCCGCCGCCACCGCCGCCGCCATCGTCGTTGCTGCTTTCGCCGCCTTCTTCGCCGCCGCCGCCGCGGCCATGTCGAGCTCTACCTCGGCGAGCGAGGGCCTCTTGGCCTCGGTAGCCCACGCGACCCAGGGCCGTGAGTCGACGCCCGAGCCCGACTTGGGGGTCGTGGAGACCGAGGCCGACGCAGACGCCACGGAGGTCGCCGCGGCTGAGGCCGCGTTGCTGAGGAAGAGCGCCCCGAGGGGCGAGGACGGGAGCTCGATCGCGGCTGCTGCCGCGGGAGGAGGCGGGGCGAGGAGCTCGGCGCCGTTGCTGCGGCGGAGCAGGGCGCTGGGCACGCCGGCTGCTGTCGAGGTTGCCGGCGCCGCAGCTCCCTTTTTCGTTTTCGTCGCCTTCTCCGCGGCCCAGGGAGGCAAGATCGACCTCGAGGCGCCTCCTGCGGCAGCCGCGGCGGCCCCTCCTGCCGTGGCCCCGCCGAGCGAAGAGGCAAAAGGGAAACTTGCTTTCTTCTTCTCGCCGCTCCCGTCCTCCTCCGCGAGAACGAAGTCGTCGACCTCGCGGTAGTAGCTCTTGAGGCCCGCGATCCAAGCGCGGGCGCCAGCGGTGCTGTCCTTCTTCTTGTCGGCCTTAGGGGCGCGGGCGAGGGGCTTGGGTGCGGGAGCAGCGGCGGCGGCGGCGGCGGCGGCGGCGGTAGCGGCGGGCGCGGGGACAGCGGGGACAGGAGGTTTGTTGCCAGCCGCTGCTGTTGCTGTCGTCGTCGTCGAAGGCTGCAGGAGCAGCGCCGCCGCGGGGAGCTGCGGCAGGGCGCGGGCTGGGGCGGGCGTCGCCATAGCGAGGTCCGGGGTGGCCAGCGGGCGGAGCTGTTGTTGTTGATTAATGGTGTCGAGAGGGAGCGGGGAGGGGTGAGTTGCCTTTTTTTTTTTTTTTTTGAAAGTCTGCCGGCGACAGAGGGAAAAGAGGCGAAGAGCGAAAAAAGAAATCGAAAAAAGCAAAAGAAGAAATCGCGCATGACATCGCTTGAGAACTTCTCTCTCTTCTCTCCCTTTCTGCACACTCTTCTGCTTCGAATTGCGCATTCAACTCGAGATGTCCCGCATATCCTCACCTCGGCGGCGGCTTTCTTGCGCGAAAAGGTGCGCAGCACGAGCTTGGGCGTCGAGAAGGACGAAGGGGCGGCGGTCGGCGCATTGCTCTCTTTCGTCGTCGTCGCCATCGCCGCGGCAGCTTGCTTCGCGTTCACGTTCTCGTCGTTGGACGTCTCGTCGAAAAGGGCGGACGCAGGGGTCGCCGCTCTTGCTACTTCAGCTGCTCTACCGCGTCGAGGCGGCATGGCTCCTCTCGAAGTGGGGGGTAGAGGACGCGAGGGGAAGAGAAGAAAAGGGAAGAAGAAGAAGAGAGATGAAAAAATGAAGAAAAAACTCTTCTTGTTCTTCTTCTTCTCACACTTCGAGGAAAAAAAAACGACGTGAAGAAGCTCCTCACTCTCTTTTCGACGTCAATTGCGAAGCGTGTTTGCGACAACTGCGCACATTACACGGCTCTTGGCGTAGCTCTTGACTGTGCCATGCCTCCGGTGAGGAGAGGAAGCGAGAAGAAGGAAGAGAGAAGAGAAGAGAGAGGATTGACGCAATGGTTCTCGACCTCGCTTGTTGGCTCCACCGCGTCTTTGGACTGTTTTTTTCAGTTTCGCTTTCGAATCGATTCCCTTCTCTCTTCTCACGCCCTCTCTACTCGACTCCAACTCCAACGCCAACTCAACTCAACTCCAATCCACCAACAGCGAAAGAAGCCCGCGGCCTCGTCGGCGGCCTCGCTCAAGCCGGCGAAGACCGAGGCCACCAAGAGGAAGGCCGCCGCGATGCCCGCATCCTCGACCCCATCCTCTTCTTCGTTGCCTGCCCGCCTCGAGCTCACCTGCTCCGTGCCCGCCGCTTCTCCTGCTTCTCCTTCTTCTTCGGAGACCTTTGTCTTTGTCGCCGAGGGCAGCACCCGCAGGTTCACCGTCGGCCGCGTCAAGAGCGGGCGCAGCGGCCTGTGCCTGAAGGACGACCAGGTAAGCTCCAAGCACGCCGAGGTCGAGTGGGTGCCTTGCGAGGGAGAAGCGGGAGCGGGAGCGGAAGCGGCGGCGGGAGGGAAAGGAGTGGCCTCGACCTCCTCCTCTGGAGGCCGCGCCGCCCGCGCCGCCCGCGGAAGAGGTGAAACGTTCCCCGATTCTTCTTCCTCCCCCACCGCCGCGGGGTCCTCCCGCCGCCCGCAGGCCGCCTTCGGCGGTGCCTGGGTGCTCCACGACATGAACTCCTCCAACGGGACCACGATCAACGGCCTCAAGGCCGAACCCCTCGAGCCGTACGAGCTTAAGCACTCGGACGAGATCTCCTTCGGCGGGTCCTCCAGCTGCCGCGTCTCGCTCTCGGTCTGCGCCGAGAGGCAGAAGACCCTGACCGTCGAGGAATACCTCGCCATCGAGGTGGCCAAGGGGGGCGACAGGTGCAGGGCCGACGCGGAGAGGGCAGCGGGCGAGCTGAGGGCGCGGTTCCGGGCTTCCAAGGAGCAGCTCTACAGGGACGCGCTCGAGGCCTGGAGGGCGAAGAAAGGAAATGGGAAGGGGAGCGAGGTTGTCGACCGCGCGAGGGCGGCCGCGGCGGTGCAGAAGCTGAGGAGCGGACCTCTTGACGGAGGGAGCGGTGGAGTTGGAGTCGGAGTCGGAGTCGGAGCCGGAAGAAGAAGCGGCGACGACAAAGGGAAGGAAAACGCAAGCAACGCTTGAGTTGTTCGCCTCTTCCTCACTCCGGCCGCG
>Ga0114918_10002892_pt1 | contig 15256 bp, 14 predicted proteins | sample LantaG_FD_87015 | JGI IMG/M metagenome (GOLD analysis project Ga0114918, IMG submission 87015) | Deep subsurface microbial communities from Baltic Sea to uncover new lineages of life (NeLLi) - Landsort_02402 metaG | ecosystem: Environmental > Aquatic > Marine > Oceanic > Sediment | place...
GTAGAAAAATCGTTTGTTGCAAGGTTATCCATCACAGTATTATTTATCTCTATTCTATTTGCTGCTGCGTTTACATTTGTTATGATTGAGCCGGTAGGTATACCTCTGCCCTCAATAGTTAACCCTACTAAATTACCTTCGGCTAGTAGATTTGTCACAGTTGGCGATACAGTTGTTATATAAGTATTAAACGGAGATGGTAAAGAATTATTAATGTCACCGGTGAAAGCAAATCTTTTTTCTAGGTTTGCGTAAATAGACTCTTGGTTTGCGTCTTCTATTTTTAACTCAATTTCAATTTCAGGTGAAGGAATAAACCCACTTCCTTGGTTAAATATCTCATAGTCTATCACCTCTCCTGATACAACAGATGCTGAAATCACAGGCTCAACAAAAGTTGGTGGCAATGACGGCGGGGTTGGAAATATCGAAACGGTAATGGTATCGGTTGTGTCATAGCTAAATCCTTTGTCAAATATAACTATTCTGTCCACTTCACCCAAAGCATTTATGATGGCTCTTACCTTTGCATTTCTTCCTGCCAACGAAGCAACTTTTGCTAATTGGTTATCCAATACTACCTCTTCGCCTGAAGAGTTAAAGAAAGGTAAGTCCCAATTAAAGTAACCGCTATTACTGTAATTTTTGATTATAGGAACCCAATCGTTTGTTCCAACAACCCGGTAATATATGTTCACTCTCAAGATTGATCCTGTGCTTGACCATGATATTGGCAAAACTCCGCTAGAGAAATACTTATCGGATGATATAGGTGTTTCAAAAGAAAATTGTGGAAGAGTAAAGTTAGGTGCAGCTTCACCCAATGAAAACACAGGTGATGTTCCTTCACCAGTATTCATGCGATTTGAATTACTTCTTTCCGACGTTGGATCTATTACAGGGTAATAAGTTTCGACAGCAATTGAAAATTTAACCAGTGTACGAACATTAGCTTGATATGTAAATTCAAAAGTTTTGTCAACACCGTAGTCTTCAGCAAAACCTGCTTGACATGGAATTCTAAAACCTCTAAAGTTTACGGAGAATACTTGCACCTTGTAAAAGGCTTCCATAATTGCTTGCTCTACTTTGAATGCGTCAAGATTACTATCAACCTCTATCTCTACATCAAAATTCATTGCTATAGGTAAAGAGTTAATAAAAGCATTAAATTGTTGTAACTTACCGTTTACTTCTTTTACATAAGTACCTCGAACAAATCTATGAGTCATTTTGGAAGTATCGATATTCTTAGAGCTCATTGTAACAATACCTCTAGGAATTACATCATAATTACCATCAGCATGTCTTGGGTGAATACAGTCGTTCCATTCTAGGAAATAGTCTTGTAAAAATCTTTCATCACCTCCCATGTTATAAAAGAAAGGTACATACACTGTATCAATATCAGTATCTGATAAAACATTTTCAAAAAAGACCTTACTGTTAAGTAAATTAACCATCCCAACAATTACTGCTCGAGAATGGACATTGTCTGTGTTGTATTTATGAAAAAACTCTCCCATTTTAGTATATATCAATCAATCTTTTCTAGGACTAGATTGGAAAATCCGTTATTTTTACTAATGTCTATACGGAAATCAAATATTTCCGTTGGTAGTTGGCTGTGATTGATTACAAAGATATTAATGTTTAGTTCTTTACAAGTTTCATTCAGAACTTTAAGTATGTGATGAATACCATCGCTGTCAATAGACGAAAAAATCTCGTCTAAAAAAATTAGGTTAACTCCGCTGAACTTCATTTTCATTAAACGAATAAGTGCTATCAAGACAGCAAAGTCTACTTTCTTTCTTTCACCGGTACTTAATTGTTCAGGCGATATCTTAAAACCAAGGTGTTGAATATCTGCTTCAAACTCTTCATTAAAAGTTACACGGTAGTCAAGATTTACATCAAGTAGAATTTTCTTAATTTCAAAGTTAAGAATAGGCAATATCTTTTTTATAGCTTCTAACTTAATGCCTTTATCACCAAAGATTTCTTCAACAATTTTATAGAATGTTGATTTCTTTTCTTCAATTTCTTTTCTCTTAGCCGCAACATTTTTTTTATTCTCAGAGTCTTTAATGATATTATCAAGAGATTCTGTTTGATCGTCAATACCATTTGCTGTAACTATTTTACCTATTTCCACTTTTACCTGGGCCAGTTGTGTAGATGCAGAAATTAACTTTGCATGAGTAGTTTCGTATAAAGCCTTTAAGCTTTTTCTTTTTTCTATAAAGGATTCAACCGTGTTATTTATTTCTGTAACATCAGCTTTTGCTTCTTCATTCTTTTCAAGATAATCATATAGCAAATGTTGATAGAAATCAGTTGTTAAATCGTTTTCGCATGTAGGGCATTTGCCATTCTGATAAAGCTCAATCTTCTTACTACGGTATTCACACTCTTTATCAACCTCATATCCTTTCTTTTGCCATGCAGTAACGGATTCTTCAAGTTCTTTATCTTTGTTTTTTATTTTTTCAATCTGTAACTCAGCTTTGGATATAAAAGTTAAAAGCTTTTCTTTAGTTTCATCGAGGTTAACAAGTCTTTCCTCACTAGCAGTTTTTAGTTTTTCCTGAAGCGATTCTAACTCTTCTTGAGATTTTTTAATAGACCTTTCTAAAACTGAAACTTCGGTCATGATAAGATCAGCGTTATCTTTTAACATCTTTAGCTGATTTCTGACTTTCCATTTAATAGAACCAATTATTTCCAATCCAAAGAGTCTATCTATGATCATGCGTTTATCGTGTACCTTCATACTAATAAAACTTTTAAAGTCATTAATTGAAAGACTAATCATATTGTTAAACACATAATAGGGAATACCTAAAATTTCTTCCTCTAGATAATCTTGCATATTCTTTTTACCTGCTTGGTCATATTCAATACCATTAATGTATAAACGAAATACGTTAGGTGCCAAACCTCTTTCAATAGTAACCAAAGTACCTGGTGTTTTTTCCAACAGAATTTTTACATAAGCATTACCGTTAAAGCGGTTCGGAATATCTCTAAGGTTTTTGCTATCAACTTTGCCATATAGACCAAACTTAATAACATCTGACACTGTACTCTTTCCTGCACCATTTTGACCAACGACTAAATAAAAGTTTCCTGTTTGGTCATTAAATACAATCTTTTGCAGGTTATTACCATAGGAAGAAAAATTCCTGAATTCAATACTATATATTTTCATATGTTCGCTTTTCTTCAAGTTCTTTGTAAGTCTCATGGTATAGTCTTGAACTTACTTCCTTGAGTTTTTGTTTTATTTGACTGGTGTAAGGTAAATTATCTACGTAATTGTCAATCATTTTTAGCAATGATATCTCTTCAACTATCTGACCATCTTCACTTTCATTCATCTGGTCTATTTCATCTTCTGAAACTATAATGTGATTAATTTTCCGATAACCTTCAAAGTTTTCTATAAACGTTCCTAACGGAAACTTAAGTGCCCATTCCGGTGTAATTAGGATATCAACAAAGTTATTACGGAAAAGTTCCTGTAGCTCTTCAAAGCTGCGTTCCATTACCCATTCTAATTTGTATCGTAAAAATCTTGGAGACACAACGTTTTCCCAACATTCTTCTTCATCAGTTGTTAAGTCAAGTCGCCAGATAGCCTTTGTGTTTCCACTATCAGAACGTGTTAACTCATAAGGAGTTCCTAACATTCGAACATTTTTATGTTTCTGTGCATAATGTATATGCCCTGAATACACACGGTGAAAACCCGTGAATGTATCAACTTCTGCACCGTGATCAACTTTTACGTAGCGATTAAATGATAATCCTTTGACATCAGCATGACAGAACATAACGTCAGCAGAATTTTTAGGATCTTTTGCTATCTCACTTAATTCAGCATGATCGTCAACCCATGGCAAAAAGAACAGTTTTTTACCTTCATGCGTCTCAAGCATTGTTGGGTTTTCAAGCACAGTAAAGTTTTTTAGATGTTTAAAGATTTTCATAGAGTTAATTTCATTAGAATACTTCATGAATATGTCATGATTTCCAATGATAGTATAAACTGGCATGATATGGGTAATTTCTTCCATGATATCAATAGCCTTATTCATTACGTAAAGATTAATTGACTGCCGTGAATCAAAAGTATCCCCACAATGAACAAGGATATCACCAGGTTTGGCTTCTTTCTTTAGCAATGGAATAAGTTGCTGAGTAAAAAACTCTTCTATAACATTCATCCATTCTCTAGAATTACTCCTAACCCCAAAGTGTGTATCGCTTATAAGCCATATTCTTTTTGCATCAATTTTCATTAGAACAAACGTTTTATATTTCTTTTCTTAAAGATTTGATACTTGTGGTCTAGTTCTCTTAAAATCTTTTCTTTATATACCGGGCCAAGTTCACGATACAAATCTTCATATGAAATGTTCATAAACTCGGCAACATTAATAAATTTATCAATTATTGTTACATTTCCGTTTTCTTCAAGTCTTTCATCAAAGTAGTAATAAACATTAGCAATCTCACTCTTTGGTACTTTTTTATTCTTAGAGTATTCTTCATAGTATTTAGAAGAAGCAAAGATGTCATAAATATCTTCTTGAATCTTTCTTGCGTTATATTCATCAAAAATATCAAAATCTTCAGATTCTGGTCGAATGTTAATTGCACCAAATATCTCAAAGTCTATTTCTCCGGTGTTAAACTTGTTGTTAAAAATTTTGTCTTCTTTCATATTAGTCATTAATGATTTGTGCGTCCGGGTCTTCAATTATTCGCATTAAGTCATAGTTAATTAAAAACTTTTTACGACTGTTCTTATAACCGTCATCTCTATTGGCAATCAGTTTAATTGTGTATTCTCTATTTGCATGCATGATTTCATCTTGTATGATACCAAACATGGCGTCAACCGTATGTCCTAGTGCAGCGGATTCTGATATATTGTTTGCATTTAAGTCAGTACTTCCAAAACCGCTACGGTTAACCTGTGTTGCTGTTACGATTGCCCAATCATTACGCATTGCCATTGCACGTAAATCTTCAGCAATCTGCTTTATCTTCATGTATGTATTTTCAGTATTAGGATTTCGCCAGTTCTTAAGAATGTTTACATAGTCAAGAACGATTACCTTAAACTTAATACCTTTAAGTTCTTCCATTTTCTTGAGCCACATTTCAATATCAGGAACGCCCGCAGCAGATGTAGGGAATTCTTTTACGTAAAGTTTTCCAGGAACCTGTAAAGAATCGTATCCAATAGTTGTTAGTTTTTTCTTTAAGCCAGTTTGATCTTCAGCAATTTGTGCATACTCTTTCATTGTATTACCTAATAGGTTTGCACCTAATCGCTTAATGACTTTTCGGTCTCTCATCTCTAAAGATATGACCGCAGTGTTATAGCCCATCTTAACAGAATTTGCTGCAAGATTAGCAAGCCAGATAGACTTACCAATTTTCATTTCACCAATAAAACAGAATAATGCTTTAGAATAGAATCCCCCACCCAATACAAGATCCATATAAGGATATCCTGTGCTGAAAGTATCTGTAGTTGGCTGTAAGTGGGATTCAGGATTAAAGAAGTCAAGACCTTCATCAAAATCAAATTGTATGTTATTTCGATCGTTGATGATTGATTTTGCTGTTTGTACCACGTCAGTTACATTTTCAGCGTTTACCTTTGTGGTTTTAAGATACGTAATTAAGTCATTAACCGAAAGATCCAGGTTTTTATATTCTATCCACGATTCAGCTGATTCCTTTAGCCATTCATCTTCATACTCATTAAGATTAACTTCATAGATTAGAGCAACTTTTGTTGCAGAAAGTTCCTCAGCCAGTCCTTGCATTTTAGCAAGTTCTACCATTTGAGATGACATAGGAGGTGAGCCGTATTTGCTAATAAAGTCTAGCGATAGCTCATATATTTTTTTAATATCAGGACTGTCAAAGAATCGAGGCTTAACTACATTTGTTAATTCTCGACGATTCATCAAATAATGATAAAAGATTTTCTCAAGGTGTGTACTTACCATATTATGTTTTATGGTTTTTATATACTTCGGCTAATCAATTGTTTCTAAACCCAATCATGAGTTATTAACTTATATGAATTTTCCGAAGTCTTTTCTATTTTTACTTTAAAGTCCTTTTTGTCGGACAGGTCGTCAGGATTTGCTAAATAATCTAAAAAACCCCTAAGGTCTTCAAGAGTGCCTAAATGGTTTTTCATTCCACTCCATAGATTATCTGCTGTGAAATTTCTTTCAAGAAGATTCTTTTCCTGACATATCCACACCAATACATACTCTAAGTCTTGGTGCGAAGGATACCCTGTAAGTTCTTGATAAACTTCCAAGGCATATTTCACTGGTAAATTTCTGCGATTAATTCTCATCATCAGAATAGCTATCATCCATGATATCTTCAGATATCTCTATTAGATCGTCAAGCGAAGCGATATTTGGAAGCATAAACGTTTTCTTAATTACTTTCTCGTCAATTTCTTCCAGAACTTCTGCAGTAATAACCTTTGCAGTAAATAATTCATTTGGTGGAACAGTTGCACCAAGATGTCTTACCGCAACTGTACGAGCTGTTGGCTTATCTTCAAAATACATTACCGTTTCGTTGCCGTTGGCATCTGTAGATGTAAATTTTGTCTTATTAATGTCAACACGTTTATCGTTACCTTCTTCGTCAGGTCCATACCATTTAGTTACTTCCTTTTCATTAAGTAATTTACCACGCTGTATACCACAGTTTTCCCAGTTAATAAATTCTTCTAGTCCAACATATGGATTCATACCGCGGTAAAAGCTGATATGAAACTTAACAGGCAGAGGACGAGCAAACCTATTCTTAGCAGGTTTAGATGTAACAACAATTCCAGTTTTCATTGCAAACCCGTTAGAGCCCATAGCGCCTTCTTTTAGTCCAGCTTTTGATAGCTGAACAATAATAGATGCATTATAGATAGCACCTCCACCACCAGAGATAGTTTGTCCTGGAATAAAAGAACCGATGCTGGCATAAGTGTGATTGGTGAAGATAAACGGAATTTTAAATTCAGCAAGATCTGTAGTAATAACTCGGAAAAGCGAACGCAAATCTTGTTGCTTTGTCATATCTTTTTTCTCAGAGCCTGATGCGGCATCAGCACGTTCCTTGGTTGTCGCAAGGTTTCCAAGAGAATCAAGAACCAACATGATTTTAGGTAATTCCATTTTCTTCTCTTTTGCTTTTTTCAATTGGTCACAAAGATTGGTAACAAAATGACGTACCTCAAGAGAAGTACTTACAGGTTGATATCGTACATGGTCAGGATTAATCCCAAAGTTTTTCATTGTGTCTTCATCAACCGCCGCTTCAGAGTCGCAATAGATTATATCGTAGCCCATCTTTTGTGCTTCACGGCAAGCATTAAGTGCTAAGAAAGTTTTACCAGTTCCTGATTCACCAGCAAAACATATTGATCTGCTATTAGGAATTCCTCCAAACAGCGAACCCGTTAGTTGGGCATTAAAAAGATAGTTACCCGTTGGTATATACTCATCTATCTTGGAAAAAGTATTGTAAGTGATAATTGATCCTTTAGGGTTAATCTTAGTTAGTGCCGTGTCTAGTTCTGTAAAAGAAAATTGTTTTAACATATGTTTTAGTTTATTTTTTGATTTCCATTAGGGTTAGTTATAAGTCAGTAATTACTGAATATATTAGAATAGCTGTGTTCTTACGATTAGTTCTGGAGGCAGTGTAGGTAATCCTGTTGCTGCAATGAAACGATTAATAGGGTCTATCATGCATTTTGCAAATTGTGTATCATAATCAACAGGAGGAGCAACTTCCACGGGGTAATTACCAGGTAAATAACCAAAAACGTTTTCGCCTTGCCCCATTTCTTGCCTTGCGTAATAGTATCTTACTTTGTCTCCACTCTTAATCAACTGATACTTATTTTTCCACTTGCTGTTATTTAATAAGTAATTATGATAACCAGCTGAACGAACATGCATTGGACAATGATCATTAATTATAAAGTGTTTACGATCTTCACCAATACCTTTTTCGTAATCATTAACGCTGGCTGACATTGAGATATTTTCAATGTTATCAACAGAGAATGATTCTTTTTCCTTTTTAAGCATGTTAGCAAAATTTCGCATGTTTAAGGATTTCTTTTCTCTAAATATAAGTTTCAGTAATTCTTTAAGACGAGTCCGCGCAAAAGCTGGAGTTGATGATTGAGCAATTTCAACACCTGTTGCCTTTATCTTGGTTTGAGGCTGGTAGCGAATACCGCCACCAGCACCTTCTTTCCAAGCAAGATCTAATACATATTTCTTTTTTCTCAAGAAAATGCCTGAATGCGAAACCGACTCCATTTCCAAATCTTGTATGTTTTCTGTTCCAAGAGATGTTGACATGGTGGTAAAGTTCTTATCAAGATACTCTTTTAGACGGTTATCATATATTCCTTTTATAAGTTCTAAAGGATCACCTTCCCAATCACAGCCATTAACTACATCTTGAAACGTAATGTAACACGAGTCGGTATCGCCGTAGATAGAAACATCAGTTTTAATTTGGTCAACACGTTTAAGTCCTAATACTTCGTGTACCTTGGTATCTCTATGCCAGAAATCGTTGAAGTAACGATTAATAATCTTACTAGTGAACTTAATCATTTCTTGACCTTGTAGAGTAATTGCCTCAGCAACTCTAACATTATATCCGACAAAGTATGGAGAAGCTGTTGCACCGTAAACAGAGTTAATGAAGATCTTAATTGCCTGTTCTTCATTCTTTTTTAAATTCATGAGAACGGTTAAGCGATTAATTTCTGCAATGATCTCTTCTCTACTTGCGGTAGTTGGATCTATTTTGCAGTGGCTCATGATCAATCCGCTTTTCCAATTATCATTTTAGTTTCAGTCTCTAGAGAATGAAAGATTAAACGATCTTCGTTCATATACACCATTGAATCTTCCCTGTCAAGATATGTAAATTGCGCTTTATATACTGAAATAGATAAATCAGCATTGGGATTATCAACTGATAAAAGTGCTAAGTCAAAGCTTTTCCCGCTTGCATTAACGCGGCTATCTTTAATTTTTAATGATAACAATTTTTGGTCAGAGTCAATTCCTGAAAGCGAAGCAATTCTACCTTGTAGTTCTTTTGTTAACACAAAGTTAATTTCTGAAGATGCGGTGTCAGAAATACGATCCATCATTTCATCTGTAATATGAGTAAACAATCTCAAAGATGCGCATGGGAAATTAATTGTCAAAGAATCGTTATGCAAGTAGATATCAGTTCCGCAAAGAATACCATCTGAGTTATCATAATTTAACGTAAAGTTAATATCTGACCCTTCAAAGTGAGCAAATGATTTAATTAGTTTATCCAAAGAATAGATACCAAAAGTGATATCTTCTGTTGGGATAGATGAATCATCTGCAAAAATTCTGCTTATTTCAATTTTTGAAGATTTAACTACAGATCTTTCTGGTGTATGTGTTTTTGCTTTCAGATAACCATTAGAAATTTCAATTAGTAAGCTTCCAGAGATTGGTGAGAATCTTTGTAGGAAATTCTTTAATTCGCTTGCAGAAGAAATCTGCAAAGACAGTTGTGTTTTTGCTTTTGTTAACGTTTCCATTTTTTTTAGATTTTAATTTAAAGTTTATATTCAAAAGGTGTTAATTAGTTTTCAGTGTCAACTGATTCAGTCTCTTCTTCATCTTCCTCGTGTGTAGATGATGTAAAAACTTCAATGCCATCAATCTCATCTTCTTCAGAAAAAAGGTCGGTAATTGAATTGCTGCGATTTTGTGTAGCTCTCTTTAATGAAGTATCTTCCATTAATTCAAACGTTTTAATTGCTTCTGCCAATTCTTTTTCCTGAATCTTAAGTTGTGCGGTTAGTTCTTTGATTTTTTGGCGGGTTGCACTCAATTCGTCTTCAGTCAAAGATCTTAACAAGATAGCGTTAAGTCGGCGGCGAATAGTGTCTTTTATATCAGACGGTGCGGTTTGTATAAGTGTGTTTAGAAATTCATCAATCTCTTTTTCTTCGTATGCTCCTTTTTTCTTTCTTTCTAGCATGAATAGCAAATACTTCTCTTTAAATGTTTGAAATACCAACTCTTCGCTGTTAATGTTTCTAAAGTATGTTAGTCTTCTAACTTTTAAATTAGCTAGTCGATAACGGAAATCGCCTATGTAATCTTCAATTCTTTCATACTGTAAAACCAATCCGTCTTTAACAAATACCGGAGTTTCAGTAACTAACATCTTTACGCTTAGATTAACTCGATGAGTGAACGATTCCCATTCTTTAGGAGTTCCTTTAAACTTAAGTATTAAATCAATGTTTGTTGATGAGTTATTTGTAAGAGATACGTTATAATCATTAACTACTTTATCAAGTTTCTTTAGGAAAGAACTGTATTTCATTAATGGCGGTAATTCAGTGATGTGTATGGTTTTTGCTTTATCATCAATAGATAATACACCTTCAATTAACCAACTACGGTCCATTCCTTTAAAGCGTGATATCTTTCCAGTGAAACCTTTAAACTTTGGTTTCACTTCTTTAATCTTACCATCCAAGAATTTTTGTATGTCACCTAAATCTCTAGGAAGAACAGTGGTTTTATATCCTACAGCAATTCCTACAATAGAATTAGTTAAACCAATTGGTAAATCAACCCATAAAGGATTCCACGAGCCTTCGTCGTTCTTTTCATTAAGAAACGTATTTTTGCGGATCATATCGGATATCTTTCCGTTTATCTTAACTGATGTATAACGAGCCGCAGATGCCTCGTGATTAATTGGTGTACCAAAGAAACCATCACCAAGAAGTAATTGCTCGCTATTCCCAAAAGGACGAGCAAGTTTATTAATAGCACCGGTTAAAGATTTATCACCGTGATGATATCCGTCACTGATACAAGATCCTACAAGTGATATTGTTTTATTGAAATTGGCAGGAGCGTTAATCATTATGAATCTCTGAACATTAGTAAGACCGTCATGCCATGAAGGTATTCCTCGATTCTCTAAAACATATAAGGCATAGTTTCTGAAATTTGTATCAATTTGCCTGGAGATGTTTAGCGGGTATGTCTTTTTTCTCAAGATACTGCGATTTAAAATTTGTTATTTATATACACAAATAGATCGCGAGTTTTATATTGTTAATAAGTTGTTGTCCCAAATTACCTTTGCTATAGTTTTAGAAATAGCTGTATCTGATGGATAATGAATTCCCATCTGTTCACGGCTGTTAGCAATTCTATCGCCTAGAGCTTCTAATTCATTTCTAAAGTCGGGATATTTTCTGCTGTAATACTCGCCCATAAGAAACCCTGTAAGAGCATGTCCGCTAGGGAAAGATGCAGTATTTGCATCGGTGTGAATTATTTGATAGAAAAGTATGTTTAAGTATTTTGCTAACTGGTAAGGTCGAGGACGATTAATTAAATCTTTTAAGAAAAATAAAAGAGCTTCATTAAGATCATCTTTTTCTGTAAACTCTTCCATGCTCTCAGTAATACCTTTTGCTGCTAAAAAGTCTAAAAAAACATCTCCAATTCTGTCGTCGGCAAATCTCGCAAAGGTAATATCATCAGGTCCTAAGTTTTTCATCTTGCCTATTATTACATCAAAATCTTTAAGAGTTTCTTTGCTGTCGTTGGCAGGACATGCATTAACAATTTTTTCTACCCATCCCTCTTTAATAAACCATTCTTTCATTGGAGAATTAGCTTGTGCCAACTCATGTTTTTCACGAGTAGGCATACCATAACATATCTCATTAATTATAAGATTCTTTGCTGAAGAAAATTCTTCAAATAGTTTAACAGCTTTCATATTGGTATCCTTTAAAATTATACAAGATGTTTGAATCGCTAACGGTAAATTCCGGCGCATCTTTAATCGTCAACTGTGCAAAGTAAAATGATAACTGCTCTAATCTTTTTAATGCGTATGTAGATAAATTGCCAATAGCATCTTCATAAATAAACTTATATATTAATGGAATCAGATTGGAAAATAATCCTGGTGTAGAATTACTTTCAATCAGCCAGCTTTTCTTTGACTTGTCAGTAGCAATATCTAAACCTGTGATGTTTAGTCCAGGGTTTAATGCAAATACATGTGATGCCATGTGATATGAGGAATTAACATCAAAATGCGGATATTTTATAGGATCTATTTGAGTCCATGTAAAAACAGACCTTTCTCTGTTTTCCAGACTTTTGCGGTTCATCCCATCGCCGGCTGCTTCGTTAGTGCGCAAGTCTTTAGCTTTTGTGTTCTGCGGGTCTCTACGAAAAACCGCAATCAATGTTATCATACCTTTAATTCCTTTAAAGAATACAGCTCTAAATTCTTCTTTGATTTCTATCTGTTCTTGATAAATGTTAAAGCCGGGTGGCAGCTTTTTTAATTCAGTCTTGTTCTTAACCTTTTCTACGCCACGTGATTGATACGTATTAGATACTTTAGCAATAATTGGAAATCTTAGTTTTTCCGCTTCTTTTGCATCAAAGACGGTTTTAGGTATATACGGACATTTAGTTTTTACTAATAACTTCAGGAATATTGGGTCAAGATTACTAACGATAATTCCTGATGGATTATTGTACACTGGGTAATTATAAAGACCCGTATTAACTGCATCCGCAATACCGTACTTAGTTAGTAATGATGAACCATCCCATAACAAAAGAGGCGTTGAAGCTGTAAGCAATTTATTGTTTAAGAAATCGTCTGGGTTTGTACAGAAATCAAATACTTTACCTATTTCTTTTTTAACCTCTTGCTTGTCATTCATTTGTATAGTTGAAAACATAGCAACTTTACCCAATTCAGGGCTTTCAGTTAAACTTGCTTTAATAAAGCTGTCAAAAGCGTTTATCATTTAAGTGTAAGAAGGTATTTGAGTTTCATTAAATCTGCTCTTGCTTCATCTCTGATGTTAGCAAGTTCGCTGTCTTGTTCAGCCAAGAAAGCACCTACCAAGAAATCATCAACAGTTTCAATAAAAGCGTCAATCTTTAAGTTATCGTAGTCAGCAAAAGATATTTGTTTCATTCCGCCAAACTTAGGTCTTTGATATTTTCCACTATAGACTTCAATGATACGATCAAATCTATCTGTAAGTGCATCAAGCGTATCTTCAAATGCTTTGTGTTCCGCAAACGATTCAGTTTGCCAGTGAAGGATTTTTAATTGTCCCTGTACTTGTACGATTGTTGATAACAATTCTTTTTCCATTTTATTGTTCTTTTATTTTGTAAATTCTCGTGTATATTCAATTCTACTTCTTTTAAGAAGATTGTTTATATCTTTTTGTAAAATAAACATTGCATTTTTACAAGCTCATTGAGCTTTAATAGTTTAACAAACTGTTTCATTTATATAGTTTTTAGTTTATCAACAAGAGGTTTAAAGAAAGCCACTAATTCTTTAAGTGCATCTTCTGGTGTTCTTGCATCTTTTTCATAAGCATCGCCTCTGGCTTTCTTAAACCCAGCTTTTTTAGCAAGATCAATTAATTCGTCTACATTAGCATCAATAGTCACTTGATCGTAAAGCCCTTCATCAATACCTAATTGCTTAGCCCATTCAGCTCGGAAACCCGGTCCTGCTACAAGCATGTTTAAGGCACGATCGCCTAACCCTGGGAATGCGACAGATTCCTCGCCATTTTTCCCATTGTAGAATACAAGACGCGCTTTGTATGGCCCTTTGGATTCATTAAAAGCAACCATTGCTTTTGGATCTTCATTGTAAGTTACTTCTGGAGATCTTGCTTCGCTAACAGTTGATTCAACTAATTCGTATCCTTCAGACCCATATCCAGCAATATATGATATGTCACCTTTCGAACTACCGTCCAAAAACTTAACCTTGGTTTTTGAATCCTTGCCTAATTCGATAACTTCAAATTTACCAAGTCTTGGGTGTATGTATGTTTTACCAACTTCAAATTTAGGATAGTTCTTTTCATTTAAGAAGTTTTCAAATGTGTGTATATGTTTCATATTAGTTATTTCTTGCCCAATCTAAAAAGGCATTTATTTTATTTATACAATACTTTGCTAGCCATCGTCGGTATTCAGCACCAGTTCTAAATTGTTCAGCCCCGTCTACTTGAGATTTCTTCCAAGCATTTGATTTATCATTAGAAAATAACGGAGTATCACGTAAGTCTTTAAGAATGCTTTTAAGTGAAGTGTCGTCTTCATCCTTTAAAGCATCACGCAGATCTTGTAACAAGTCTTCATACATTTGCGCACGAACAGTTTCACCAGTCCAATTCTCAGCTTGTGGGTCAGCATACACTTTTACTTTGCCTGCTTCTATTTCAACGGATGTTGGGATAGCAAGATCTTTACCACTTTCATTTATCCATTCGCCATACGACTTAACCATTATACTCTGCATTATTTGTACAGAGTATATATCTTATATTAGATTCTTCCTTCCAACCATTTTTTCCTACGGTCTGATGAATTTCCAAAAGCAATATCCATATACTTAGCGGCTGAACGGTCTACACGAATCTTAAACATTTTTCTTTCACCCATTACAGTTTGCCAGTCTTCAATGCTCAAAGAACCTAAACCTTTAAGATAGCGAACATTTTTATAAACTGTACCGCTTTTCTCAAATTGTGACCATTCATGCAATGAATAAAAGTATTGTCTCTTATTCTTAACCTCAGCAGATACAAGTGGCGTAATCAAGATATGTAATTTTCCTTGCTCAATTACTTGTGGAAACCACTTATAGAAAAGATTAATTACCAATGAAGCAATATGCCCAATACCGTCAGGGTCCCAATCGGTTGAAATTGCTATGTTAGAGAATGAACATTTACTTCCATCTCGCGGTTCAAGATTAAGGATATTCATCAAGTCAATAATTTCATTATTTGAACTAAGATCTCGCAAGTTTCGTGCATTTTTGATTTTTCCCTTTAATGAATAGACTGCATCAATTCTTGGATCTCTCTTTTGTAAGATTGAACCCATAGCTGAAGATCCTTCAACAATAAAAAGTGTACCTTTGCTTTGTGATGGTGGGAAGTACTTATCGCTAATCTTTTTGCTAGCAGCACGTTTCTTATTCTTAATGTGGTTAAGATCTTGTTTGGCATATCTTTCCTCTATCATTTGCTTAACCTCTTTATAGAAATCGGAACGGTGAACATATATCTTAAGTTTTTTCAAGA
>Ga0114918_10002893_pt1 | contig 15252 bp, 30 predicted proteins | sample LantaG_FD_87015 | JGI IMG/M metagenome (GOLD analysis project Ga0114918, IMG submission 87015) | Deep subsurface microbial communities from Baltic Sea to uncover new lineages of life (NeLLi) - Landsort_02402 metaG | ecosystem: Environmental > Aquatic > Marine > Oceanic > Sediment | place...
AGCCCATACCACAGGCACACTCAGTGAACTCAGGTCCCCGTGGATCGTAGAACCTCTTCCACCCAAGCCCTTTACACAGTTCACAGTTCGGATTTGCGTCCATCAGTCCTCCTCGAGTAGGCGCTCTTCCCACTCCTCGGGGTTGTGATACCACCCCTCCAGTTGTTCTATGGTCTCACAATCTGCACACAGTGGCAGGGCGTCCCAGAGCTGACTGGCATACCTGCCTTTGACCATCCTGATGTCCAGAAGTGCTACGATCCCACGGTCGGTTCGTCTACGAATCAACCTACCAAACCCTTGTTTCAAGGTCAGAGCTGCCGTAGGCACTTGATAGTCCATGAACGGATTACCACCATCCTCTTTGATCTTGTCCACTCTGGCTTGGATGAGCGGATCTTTGTATGCCATGAATGGGATCTTGTCGATCACCACCAAGCTGAGTGCGTCTCCAGGGATATCCACCCCCTCCCAAAAACTAGACGTGGCGAACAGCACAGACGGCTTTCTTTGAAACCTGCGGATGAGCTCATCCTTCGATTTGGAACCTTGGACCAAGAGCTGGTAGGGGAGCTCGTCCTTCAATCCATTGTAGATTCCGTTCATGTTCTTGTAGCTGGTGCAAAGCACGAAAGCTCTATTATCAGTAATCGCCACAAGTTCTTTGACAGCCTCGCACGCCGCCTCTACGAAGGAGTAGTCATTAGGCATTGGGAATTCAGCTGGAACGTACGTAGCAGCTTGCATCTCGTAATCAAAAGGGCTATCCACTACCGCTTCCGAAGCGCAATCTGGATCCATGAGCCCGACTCTGGATCGGAAGTACCCAAATGAATCTCCCACCGCCAGGGTCGCACTCACCAACGCCATACCTTGATAAATAGGCAGCATAACGCGTTGGAGAATATCTCCAGGGCACACAGGCGATGCAATCAGACGAGCTCCATATTTGCTTCCTTTGGAGTATCTGACGTAATCGGCATCGTCGACATCGTCGTCTATGATCTGTATCCACTCACCCTGCACTCGCTGGCTTCGTTCCCGCATAGCCGAGACCACCTTTTTTGCAGACAGTGGATGCGTAGCTGTTTTGATGTCGTCATCACACAACAAGCCCAGCTTCTTGTGTACATCCTCAAACTGCTCTAACGCCAACAGATTGAGATCCTCCATATCACCTGCCAACTCAGACCATTCTATAGACCCTTGTTGCCCTGCACGATCGCTGGTAGCAGAAGATAGCTCGGTGAAGAATCGCTTGGAGGCAGTATGTAGTAAACCGATCGCCTTCTTGAGATCATGGGGGTAGTGCTTCACGAGCTTGTCAATTGCCCCGATGAATCGTTTGACCCGTGCATGAGAAGCAGACAGTGAGAAGAACCCAGTAGCCGCATCTTCCAAACGATGAGCTTCATCCAACACGACGAAATCGATATCGGGAAGGATCCCAGGAGCGCCTTTGGCTTTCAACGCCAGATCAGCGAAGAACAGATGATGGTTTACGATCAACACCTGGGAAGATATAGCCACAGCTCGAGCTGTGTCCGCGTAGCAGGATTCTTGGCTAGGACAGCGTTTGCGCCAGCAGTTCTGTCCGCTGCACGTCAAGTCCTGCCACTCTTGCCCGTCCTCACCCACGAATGAGAATGTTGCTCTATCTCTGAACCCACTGTCATCCCTGACCCAGACTTGAAGCTTCTTCCAGAGTGCTTCGTTCTTCTTTGCCCACGGGGGCGGATGGGATTGCGCATGCCGATACTTGCGCTTGCAGATGTAGTTATCACGCCCCTTCAACACAGAAGCAGTGAGTTTTAGCCCAGCTGCGTGCACAGCCGGAACATCTTTGTTGATGATCTGCCCTTGAAGGGCTTTGGTGGCAGTCGACACTATCGTTCTACATCCAGTCACAGCAGCTGGAATGAGATACGCCAATGTCTTTCCAGTTCCGGTTCCAGCTTCGATGATGACGCGGCTGCGAGAGGTCATTGCGTCACCCACGATCTGCGCCATTTCCTCTTGGCCCTCACGGTACTCGTACCCGTCAAAGGCTCTTGAGAGGAGGCCATCCGGCCCGAAGTACTCCTCTGCTTTCATGTATTCTCCATTACTGTGGCGGCATCGGGATATTTCGCACCTGTAGTGCGTAGGCCAGCTCGATCTTCTCTACATGTGACATGGAAGCTCTATCCACCTCACCCCAGACCTTCGTAATTCTCTTGTTTAGACGCTGTCGTCTCTTCTTAGCTGGCTTATCTTCACCTTCTACTTCGTCAAGCTGCTCGTTCAGTCGCTTGATCCTGCTCAATACATCCCCTAGATTCATGCACTCTCCTCGTCTATTGGTTAGTTCAGTAGTCTGTCGTGACCCAGTAGGATCCCCTGTTTGATAGCAGTCGGTGTGTTGGTGAGAAAGACACCCACCTCTCTACCACAATGTACACATTGAAGGCGTAACTGACATATTTCATCGCCTTCCTCTATGACCAAAGAGGCTTCCAACTTGCTCCACTCTCGCGGGTGCAGTTTGGGCGGCTTCTTAGATAGACATCCTAAACATTGCAGAAACACTACACTCATGGACGCTCCTCGAGAAGTAGTATGTACCAGATAGTGACCTCGTTGTGTTCGTCATATGACCAGTCCCAGACGATCATCATCTCACTCTTACAGATCGGACAAACCAATATCTCTGTAACGTCCACTTCCACTTCTGCATACCACTCATGGTCACAATGTACACAAGTGAATCCATCATCGATCTCTCCAACATATGTTTTCGCCATCTCTCTTCCTATGTGGTGAATATCTGGGTATGTAGCTTATACCGTGGACAACGAAAAAGGGCGCCTTCGGGCGCCCTTTTTCTACAACCAATAGGAGATACTATGGTGCCAGAAGACACCTTTTGAACCCTCTATGTACATCAGTCTGAGTCGAGTCTGCAAGGGAATCCACTAAACAGTCAGAGCGAGCATGATGCCTACAGCTATGCCTGCCGCGTAATCTAGCGTGCCCAACACTTCATGATTGTGGTGCACATCTTTGTAATCACGCACCACAACCTCCCAAGTGTGTGAACCGGCTGGGTATACTTCTGCAGAGTATCGACCGCACTTCATACAGACAGGCCACTCAGCAGGTGGAGTCATATGGTCTTCCGATGAAGGTCTAGGAACGGATCGACTGGGCTGTACTCGAGGATGCGCTGCGCCAGACTTGTCACTGCTTTCGATCTTGCAGATGGATCTCGTCGCTCCACGTCCCATGGTACATCCAGAATCAACACGCCTTGCTGTCGCAGGACGTTGGCCATATTGGTGATCTCGATATCAAGATCTTTGAGGTACTGAAATCCGATAGCCGCCTCACATCTACGACCATCTCTATCCATGTAGCGCTGTTGGATTCGTTCATAGGCAGTGTCTGGACTCACCAGTAACCGTACACAGACGGTAGGCTTGAGGACATGCGCCTGCATGCAGTGATACATCTGCGTGTACGTGCAAAACTCCTCAGGCGTCATGTCGCCGTTGCGAACTTGAAGACGAGCGAACGCTGTGTCCCCAAAGTAGGACCTGTCGAGAACTGCGTGACCTTGTCGAGCCAGGCAATACCACTGGGCGAGCTCGTGCATTTCGTATCTGGCTCCGAGGAGATGGAGCTGCATAGTAAGCGCCCATCTGGGAGGATCCTCGTAGAACTGGGCTAGATAGGGATTGGCATTCTCTTTTTCATCTGGCTCCATGAGTATCAACGTGGGCTTACCAGAGAGATCCTCTAGTGCCTTGCCAAGCTCTTTGCTGACAGTGCTCTTCCCCACTCCGATAACGCCCTCTACGATAGTTACACTATAGTGCATGCGCTTCTCAGTTGTGATGTGCCGCTCTCAACCGGGAGTCTCAAGTATACTCCCCCGACCTCGAAGCAGACAATGTGTACTGTATGGAAGGTGCGGACCTTATACTTGCTAAGAAGACGGGGGTTATCCCGTCTCCTCAGCATACAACATAGATCCTGTCGACTAGCTCCTATCGTAGAGTTTTCCTTGAGTCTTTCTTCGTGTACGCTTTTCAGCTTTTGGTTTGACGTCCGGGTCCTCGTCAACTTTGCATTCGGGCGGCTTCACTGGCTCAACGATGGGTTCTGGATCTATAGGAATGTCCGAACTGGAATCGCTCTTTGACTCTAGTTTCGGTTGCCTGATGAACTCCATGACGCGGTTGAAGTAATCCGCAGCTTCGGACCTCCCACAGAGAACCAACAGTTTACCAATGAGATACATCTTCTTCTCGTCCGGAGTTTCGGCTAGTTCGCCTAACTGATCGAAGATGTCAAGCACCACTTGGTGGTCTATCGGTAGAGCAGCGCCTTTAAGTCGTCCAGCTGCCTCGGCCCCCATCTGAGCTGCTGTGTAGCCTTCCTCGAGCTTCGGGTAGAAATCAGTCTTGAGCGCATTGATGAGTCTGATTCCGGCTGGCTTCTTCGTCATCATACAGGCTGCTCGAATCCCACTCTTGAATAGAATGACCGCATGGCCCGCACGGTCGCCCAGATAACCACCGACGAATTCCGTCGGTGGTTCATGATCATCGATAGGCATGCGGTCCAACTGCGCTTTCAGGTCTTTGTAGTTCTGTCCCTCCACTGTCTCCTTGTCTTCCCACGCTTTGACCACGGCGGTCCATTCACGCAGTCGGGCGGTGAATGAATCCTCGACATACCCCAACAGATCTCCGAGGTTCTTGGCGAGACACGCCATCCTTCCTCTGTATTCGAAGAACTGAAGCTTCTTTCCGTCGAACTCGAAGTCGATGAGCATCTTGATGATGTCGTCCATTCCAGGCTCTACCACCTCTGGTTCGATGGGTGTTCCTGTAGGCTCTCCTGTATCTTCCCCGTCAGCTCCTGTGGAATGCTCTTGCTCCTCGTTTTCTGTGGGCTCTTGTGAAGTCTTCGGTATGATGATCCACTTCCACAGATCCCGAATTGGAGACAATCTCTCACGTAACTGTTTCCGTAAGTCCTGCTGGTAACGAGGAGGCATGTCAGGGATTTTGACCATGCCAGTGTCGTAAACTATTACTGTTGACGATTTGGTTGATCCCGTAAATGGGGATGGAGCTCCGTACTCCAGCGCGGCCGCATCGATTTTCACGGCCACAGATCCGCCTACGGTTTGGTAATCAACACCGCGCTCGAATATACCCCCACGAGCTTTAGAAAAGTTCCTCGTGGTCCTCTCCTTCCAAATGACATCAAACGCATTGGACTTCAGCATGAACTTCCGGTCGCCATACTGGAAGATCCATATCTGAGGCACTTTGCTGTATGCAACGCACTCGATGCCTGCATCTAGTAGCGCTTGGTCTGTCTCGTCATATCTGCCCATTACTCCTCCTTTGGTCTGTACAGATTTGGACACAATGCCTGGTGCATACGTGAGCACGCGCCACATAGTCTGCTGTTCCATGCCAGCAGCTTGTTCACGGCATTATCCACTACCTCGATCGGATCTCCCTGTGCAGTGATGTACACAATCACACCGATGTGAGCCTCAGGGCCCTCGATTTCCACCCTTGTGGAGTAGAGTTTCACACCAGCATCGTCTTCGTGCTCCTGCAAAATGAACTTCACTGGAGGCTTGTGTAGCACTAGACCTATTGGGCTGTCCCTCCATTCTGCGTGCCTCCAGTGTTTAGAGACGAGCTCCTTTATCTTCGGATCCATAAGGTCTCCCGCTAGTTCAGCCGAATACGATCGGCTTGTCATGTTCTTGGGCCCATGTGACCACCGTGAACAGCAAGTTGAGCCGTCTCAGAATCTGCTCATCCGTGATCCCGGCATTGATTACCAGAGCTCCGCGTTTCCCTCTTTGCTGCGACGGCGCTTGGATGTATGGTTTCCTTCTCAGCGGAGTGTTGAGCACCCAGAGAATTTTCCTCCGGATGTCAGCGAGTTTGTTCACAGACCACTCACCGTAGACGTCACCCTTCTCTGGGTGCTCATCAATCATCTCGAGCAGATCAAAAGCATTAACGTTGCTGAAGTTCGCGGAGGGCTCGGTCTGTTCCGTGTCTGTGCCATCGCAGCTGGGTATGCATGGGATTTCACCCCCAGCCGCTTCAATTTCCTTACAATATGGACAGGAGATGGTCACATACGTCGGATCTGATATTGTGAATGTTACGGACATGTTTCTCCTTCTTGGTTGTGGTCGTACGCCTGAATATCGAAGAAGCCACGTCTCCAATTGTGCTTTTTTGAATCGATACTCCCCGTTGTCTAGGCGAAAATGTGGAAGTCCATCTTGGATCAATCGCATGAGTTTTCCAATCCCGATGCGCAGCCATAAACGAACTTCCTTCTTGGTCATCAAGCGAGCCTCCACGGAAGGGGTGAGTTCAATGTGTGGAGGCCGCTCATGTGGCTTAGGATCGCCGTCGTAGAATACCTTGGTGGTATGATACAGCTGATGTTCGATCCGTAGGATCTCTTTTGGATCGACTCCTAGAGCTGCAGCAACATCGCTCGCATCCTGCGGTGGACCGTAGAATCCATTCCTTAGTGCGATGATGATCCAGTTCTGGTGTGTGCAGGTAAGCTGTGTTGCCCAGAGAAGTTTGTCCGAATCGATTGGTTTATATGGGTCGAGTGGCCACAACTTCTTCTTGAGACTTGCTATGCCTGCTTCGTACACACTACTCCTCACTAAGGCCTGCTTTCAGGAGCTGTTTGTAGAGCTTGGTGGCGCTTCTACCAGTCACCCGGATGAGTGAGTAGTCTTTGAACATGATCTCCAAGGACTGCACCAACGCTCCTATGTCCTCCACAACAGCCGCCCCACTAGGTCCCTCAGCTGGGTCGGTCATCACAGAGAACACATACCTGGTCTTTCCATCTTTTCCGAATACCGGCAATAGCACTTGCTCCTGCCCAGTCGTCTTCATCAAACGCACAGTAGCGCCAGCCGTCGGCATCATCTTGGTAGGACGAGCGCCAGCTACAGTCAGTTTCGACTCTTGGAGTCTACTTGCGATCGCCGCCGCCAGGTCCCCTTTTTCTTCTGAGGAGAGACCACCTGCATCAGCAATCTGGCGAGCTGCCCTTTCAATGCGTCCCGCTGCTTCCGTTCCGACCTGGATGTTTTTCGCATCCCCCACCTCTTTACTGTACTCATCTGACTTCATCTTCAGACGACCAATGAAAGCCCTACAGAATCTGTACTCTCGATATCGCGGTTTGAAGGTGCCGCTCGATTGTCATGATCTTCTTTCCGCGCACGAGCTTGATATGCCACCAACAGATCGTGTGGTGTGCTTGGATGTGTTTGTCCATACTGTTCGTAAAGAGGCTCGAAGGTCCACGGCTTTTTATGTAGTACCACCTCGTGCGGAGCAAGTATGTGGTACACTGGCGATCCCGTACTGCGCTCGCGCACTAGAAGTAGAAACTCTACTACCGGAAACTGTTCTCCCTCCAACCAGATATCGTAGTCATAGAGACCCGGCTCTATGAGGTGCTTCACCGTGGAAGCGTCCTTATGTAGCCAGTTCCAATCATCGTGTAGCACCATGTCGGCATACACGAAGGTTATTGGATCTTGTTCCAAGTTGCGTAGTACCGCGATGATGTGGCCCGAATATTCGACGATGTTGTCTTCGTGATCATCATCGATCCATTCCACCCAGTTCGATGCACAACACTCGAGCTGCAATGCACTAGACAGGGAGATGCCTTTTCCCACATTTCTCATTCTGGTTCTCCACTATGTGTTTCAGTACGCTCAGACAGTAGGCAGGGTCGTGCTCAATAGCTCCCATTCCTGCCCGTCGACGTATCTCATTCAGTACGTTAGTAGATTGACGCAAATACTTCTCAGCTTCTCCCACTTGCTCATCCATCTTTAGCCCATCTTCCAACATCCACTGCAGAGCCATGCCACGAAGTAGGATGAGCATCAATGCTGTGTACTCCCAGTCACGCATCGGCATCGTCAAATCAGTGCTGAGACAGCTACTCAAGAACTGGCTAGTAGCCCCATCTTTAGTGCCAAGGAGAACGAATACAATCATTCCTTCTTCAGCTGTTTGGATGTTCAGATCTTTGTACTCTGTGGTGAATCGCTTGAACGCCAGCGACGGACTCATGGCATCTTGGTCATCATTTACATCTTGATCAATCTCCACCTGTCCTCCATGTCAAAACAGTACTATGTTGCCTAGGATACCGAGTTCATCTCGCATTGCATCGTTGGCTGTATGCGTCATAGCGAGAAAACCGGCCACATCGATGATCACTTCAACTGCTCCATCGATGACAGCGGAGACAGTCTCTACGAATACACCTACCTCCGCTCTCTTCCTCTCTTCGCTATACCGACATGGGTAATACATCTCCAGACCCATCCCCCATATCGGAAAGAGATAGTCCACATCGAAATAGATGTAGGGAATTCCAAATTCAGTCTTCTCCATAGGAAATCCAATCAACTCGAAGCTGTAGGCATCTCCTCTCTGATTGATGATAGCCCTGGCGAAGTTGGCATCGGCACGGACGTACTCACCACGTTTGGGTTCCCAGTTGTGATTCTCTCCTTCCTCGAGGTGAACCACATCCAATACTGAATCCATCCGCTCGGGGTCTTGCATCTCTTGCCCTTTGCCATCTGTGCAGAGAAATGGCCTGTGCAGCCACTGCACTCTCTTCTCCGATGAGGCAGGGAAGGCCAACTTGAGTGCCTTCGCTACCAACTGATCGAACACCCTCCTCCGCTCATCGGAGTGCGGACGCATAAGTAGCCAGTGCCCGTTGGAGATGGCAGCTCTGAGCAAGGGAGCCTCCCCTTCTGGTCGATAGTAGATTTGGTGCTGGTCCGTGAGAATGCACGGCAAAGACTTCGATCTCATAGTTATCTCCTCCTAGAGTCTGTACTCGCTTATACACACTAAGAGAAGAGAGCTGTCCTCTCCATTCATCGCCCCATAGGGGATGAATCGCGGATATCGCGCCGCCTCGCTCCACCTGGGTTGGTCACTGCTACCCAGGCAACCAGCTCCGGTCTCTCTCCGAAGTTTGCATATTTTCTAGCCTCCCACCAGAGTGCAGCTCCATTCTGGTGAGGTATGTGCGGACAGGTGTGTCCACATAAACTATTCCGGACGCCACTCCGTACGAATTTCACCGCACAGTCACTTTGCGGCGGGGGATACCCAATCCCCAAAAGTCGGGCTACAATTTCTCCAAATTGATAAACATAGGCTCCCTTCTTCGATTACTTATACACAAAAGTTTAGAGATCCTTGTCGTCACCTTCCCAGGTTGATGCCTTTTCTAGTACTTCATCTCGCCAGATCTTGACGTTGGCTGGAGCAGAACAGGTAAGTCTCGTGTGTCCTCGAATGGCGCTTTTGACGATCACGTGGATGTACTCCCCTGAAGGAAGCATGAACGTTATTCCTTCTCCGTCTCGTCTTGAGACTGTGAGCATCTTCGCTCCTCCTTGATCAGATTGCCTTCCGAATCCCATACGGTGATTGAAGTGTAATCAGGTCCATTGCCGTGATCTATTCCTATACATGTACGTGTCTGCTCGTCCCACAGCAATTGAGGATGATCGAAGTTCAACATTGTCTGTCGCTCTTCCCATGGGGGTCTACAACACATAGCATGACAACCCTCCACAGGCGCTATGGTCGAGTTGCCTTCCGCGGTCTGAATCGGTTTGAATCCACCGTCTTTGGATTGGAATGCTACATCAATATAGCGGTACCCCTCTTCTATGATCTCGATTTCCTCATCTTGACCATGAAACTCCATCATACTGAGTCCGTCTTTGGTGTACCCACTCTGCTTCAATAGCCAACCAGGAGCACTGAAGAGTAGTCGGACGTGATCTGTTTGAAATTGCTCACCAAGCACTTCAACTACCATCGTGGCTTGTCCAAGCTGGTGCTCGAGTTGATCCTTCTCCTTCTCGACCTGTAGATGATGGTCGAAGATGTTCCACACTTGCCTCCAGACCCTCGACAACATGAGAAACGCCTTACCTACACGCGGCGACGGTTCTCCGATCGACGCGAGACACGAGTCCAAATACTCTCGGGCGTTTTCTCTCGCCTCTCTCAAGTGTCCTCTGTAGATCCCTTTGGCGTAGTCGTTGACGCCTTTGACATCTCCCATGCGTCTATCTCCTCTTGTGTTAGGAATCCAATAGCCCAGTTGAAGTCGAGCTTCAGCGCCTTATCTATGAGTTCCTCTTTGGATTTGTCTTCCAGATCAGCACGAGGACTGGAAGTCCTAAACTCACACTCTCGTGTAAGAAGCACGTAGTACAGTCGATTCTTCATGGATCTTTGCGCTCGAGACGGCTGGTGTGGTTTTGCACGTACGCATCACGTTCACCAGCGAGGATTTCACAGACTTCATAGTACGTCGCGCAATCATACAAACGATCGATAGCGACATAGATCCGTCTCTTCAAGATATCACATTCACATGTTGGAGGTTCTACCACAGAAGCGAGCTTCTCCAATGCCTCTACTTGCCTCTGCCTCAGAGACAATTCCAGGTGTTGTCTGTCTATTGTATCCACCGCTTTCCCTCTTCTAGTTTCAGATCTTCCTAAGAATGGATGTACTCTCGGAACTCCTTCTCACACTTCGCTGAACAGAGGTAGTTGTGATCATAGGAGTACTCGCCGCAGTTAGGGCACTTGCCTGTAGGCTCCTTCTGTCCTTCTTCCCACTCCTCGTAGTGGAACTCCAGGTGCGCGAACTGCACCGCGGTGGGGTCAAAGATGCACCCGTCAGGCGCCTTGGTCCACCAGTGTGGCGACCGCTTGTTCTTCTTCTCGAGGTCGTTCCAGTAGCGAATATGTCCTCGAATCTTCTTGAGCTCTGGGAACGCCTTGACCATCAAGTTGACGTATTTCGTACACTGCCCAGCACAGCTATTGGGCACGTTCTTTACGATCCATTCTCTGTACAAGTCATATGTGCTCACCTGTTGCTCTCCTTGTTGAAAAACGCATCTTCGCATTTTGGACAAAGTGGTGTGGCGTAGGGATCTGGGGAAGTGGTGATTGCGTGGGCGGCTTCCTCATAGGACATGATGTAACCACACCCACATTCTACCCCGCCGTCTTTGAGACAGCGCTCTGCTCTGTCCTCTCCTGCTTCTACTGGATCAATCAGCATTTCCCTTCACACCCATCGGCATCTGAATCTCATTCCTCTGCCAGACCTCGTAGTTCAACACACCAGTCACTCTGTTGACAGAGATCACCGCTTGCGTACCGTTGAGAAGATACACTGGCGGGAACGTCACCTCCTCCTCGGTAGAAGAGAAGTCGAGTTTCTCTGGCTCATCACCGGTGAAGGTACCACATTTGCACATCCAGCTTGTGTTCGGCACTGTCTTCACCCCACATCGATTGCACCTAAGTTTACCGCTCATCCTTACTTCCTCGTTTTGCAAGTTTCTCTGGCTTGATTGTGCCACAGCTCATACAGCGATATCCACGTACGCCATCCTCTGATAACTCGAATCCGTTGTTGTAGGAAAATCCAGAGGATTGACAGTTGGAACACTGTCCTGTTGCTGTCCGCTTTCCTGTTTTCCCTCTCCAAAATCTGTTCACAGGCTACTCCGCTGTACAGAGATTGTGAGGAGCACGCCATCCTTTACAGAGCTCCTCCTCGAAGGGCCCCCAAATACAATCTTCACAGAACTCATCTTCCTCCCTCTCTTTCTTTCTTCGTAGGTCTTCTCCTTGCGAACTGTATGCAGCCAACCCTTGTAGTCCCTTCAGATTCTCGTCTCTATCCATACGTCCTTACTCCTAATCTCCAGTGCGTGCTTATACCAACATAGGCTAAGAGAAGGCGGTCGATATGGCCGCCTTCTTGACTTCTGCGAGTGCCTTGTATCACTCAGTTTGTTCAGTTTTCACAGCTGGCACCCACCGCAAGAAGCAGACTCGGTAGACTGCACCCTCCTTTTCTTTGGATAGTTGCTTATAGTGGTTCTGTGTATCGCTGACTCTCGCAATCCACCCATTAGTCTCCCACTCCTTGCACGCTGCTGCGGCTCGCTCTTCACGGGTCTCCCATGAACCATCAATCACAAAAACAGCCTCAGTCTTGGTCTCCTTCATCATCCCGACAAGATCCAATGCGTGTACTGTGATTTCGCACGGTTGATGACCTAAGCCCGTGAGAGCTTTGGTGAAGGATGCAAGATCGACGATGGCTGTAGCGAATTCGATCCTGGACGACATGTCCTTGAAGCAAATTTCAACAGCATCCGCTAGCTCACCTCCACGAGTTGGGCGCGTTATCGTTAGTTGACCTGGTAATTTGATGGGTTTATCCATGTTCATCCTTGAAGGTTTCGATAGCTGCCAAGACGCGTACATATCGCTTTGCTAGATCTCCGTCACCGTCAGCGATACACCGTTCTAGGTTGTATCTGGAGTCTGCTTTCTTAACCCCTCGAGCAAGTGTGTTCAATAGGCATCGAGGGATGTACTCTGAATGGTACACTTCCCCTTCCTTGCGTGTGATCGCACCTACCGCACAAACGATGTAGCTAGGGAAAAAACCGTGGAGATAGTCGAGTGTGGTGTCTGTGTCCTCTACAACATCATGGAGCAAAGCCACTACCTTCTCATCTGGCCGTTCGACGAGAGCAGACACTTCAACGCTGTGCTGAATCAGCGGACGACCTGATCTATCCCGTTTACGTTGACCAGCAACAAGGAGGATCCTCAATGCAGCTTCGTAGTAGTCTGCGTCTGACGCACTGCATTCTTCTGTCAGTAGACTCATTACGTCTCCTATCCGTATTTCAGATAATGCGGCTTCCTCTCTCCACCCTTCACGGATTTAGCCACCTCTTTGATGAATGCGTAGTTCTGGTTGATGAACCGACTTAGAGGTAGGTTGGACTCCTGCCACAGATCGTAGAGCCCTTCATCGTTGCTCACCCATTCTTCGCACTCAGTCCTGCTGATGTGATCCTCCCTCATACAATCCTCCGTACTCCTCCTAGTTGACGACGCGACTGATCGCCCTCGGGCCAGTCAGTGTCAACGACAACGAGGACGTGGTCCCCGTTGATAACTACTGGGTCTCTCTTGGCGCACTCGACGATCGCTTCATGGGCGACTACCTCGAGTTCATCCGAAACACATGGGCCTTCCTTTTCAAGCTCTGTAAGAACAGCCGACGTAACGGCCTTAGCCAAATCTTTCGCTCTCATCTCTCCTCCGTACTCCTAGCTGAGGCACCAAGCCTATTTGATGTTGTCTAGGAGAGCGTCAATGCGTTTGATATCTTCTGCAGCACTTTCGAGTTCTTCAAGATCTGACCTGATGGAAGAGAGTTCATCTGCCACCTCCTCTATCTTGAAGAACAAGTCCCTCTTGACATCCTCTACTGCATCATCAATCAACTCTTGTATCTCATCCTTGCTCATGACTTCAGCCATCTGCAACCTCCTTTACGTGTGACATATCCACGGCATTGAGGTCTCTCCTCACGATCTCATTCCCCCCGGTCTCCTCTGCGTTGACCACATCAACCACCATCAACCCGGTCTTTTTGTTGACCATGATCTGCACGTGACGCCCGCTGTTGAGGGCGACGTTGAATAACTTCCGATCCGGATTGAGATACGGGTGAGCTGCGTCGCTTACGGACTCCAGCAAATGGCGAATCCCCTCCAGGTCTTCCACGACCTTCACATCCCCCTTCTTTGCCATGAGAAGGAAGATATCATTGAGTGTTTATTTTTGCTGTTCTAGCAGCGCGAGATCCACATTGTGGATAGTTACTGTGTCTGTCATTTGCTCTCCTCTGGAATTGCCCAAGATTCGACGGTGAGATCCGTCTGTGCTTCCAGGACGTCGGCGGTGAAGACCAGCGCTTTTGCCAGTTGTCGTAGTCCTTTTGGGCTCAATGATCCTACAGCGGGGACATTCCCGCTTGGACCTTCCTGGAATTTCTCCGAACCCAGATTCGTCGTAATGAGTGTATCCAAAGGCTTCCCTTTGTAGCTCTCGGGCCAGCATTGGATACCATCACGCTCAAGTTTCATCATTCTTGTCATGGGTCTTCCTCCCCATCAAATTTGAAGTGTGCTGCGAGAGCTAGATCGGATTCTACATCCCCACCAAGAGTCTTACCTCCAGAACTGCGGTACATCTTGAGCATGATGGTATCAGTGACAGATAGCTTCACATCCTTCCCGCACAGGATGTCGTTAGCCTTCTGACGCAGGGGCGCTAGAGGATCGCCATTCATCAAATCTGATTGAGTAGCTCCTAGAAGGTTAGCTTCCGATGTCAACTTCTTGTCCAGATCCCGTGCGTTAGCCTGCAGATTGAGTAGCGCTGTGTGGGCTTCCTCGAGCATCTTCTCGGCGAAGGCGTCCTCATCCAATTGGCTCTCCTCATCCCACACAGCCATCTTGTAATACAAATGCGCGACGGAACCTGCAGACAGGAGACTTCCCGTGAGGCAAGCGACCCAATCTGATGGAGGTTTTTCGGCATCACCCCTGTAAGCAACGATGGAGTTGTCGTACTCTACACAGATGTTCTCTTCGTTATCGAAGCAGAAGCCATATCCCTTGAGTGCATCCTCTCGCCCAGCGGAAGACAGGCTAGCTAGTTTGACTCGGCACTCAAACCCACGTTCTCCCCACTCTTCCGCGTTCTCAAACTGGATGATCCACTGTAGCTCTGGCCACGAAGTAACGAGCCAGCTGCCTCCATAGCTGACCCAGTCAGCGTCTACCAACAGAGGTATCCACTCCTTGAGCGGATAGTTCTCATTCGACTTTACCACTCGCTTTCGCCTCCCGTATCTTCTCTAGGCAGGTAGGACAGAAATCTCCCTCGCTGCTGGTTTTCCACCCTTGAATCTTCAGATAGCAACGCACTTCCTTTAGGGACCTCCCTTCATCCCCGAATACACAGCATCTGTCACAGTCAATCCTCACACTTTTGAGTATCATGTCTATTCCTCTTCATGACTGAACATCCAATTGAGGATGTCGCCCTCAAAAGACCAGATGAAGCAGTTCTTGTCCTCTTCTGCGGTGTCTGGTGGATCTGGGTTATCAGCCTCTTCAACCATACAGATGCTCGGTTGCGTGGAGTGGAATCCAGTTACGCGGTGCCTAACACCTGTATGGGACGTGACGATCTCACCGACTTTTGGTTTCCTCTTCAGCACTTCTGACTCCTAT